>Ga0307508_10001776_pt1 | contig 23967 bp, 21 predicted proteins | sample 9_EM_MG_FD_203089 | JGI IMG/M metagenome (GOLD analysis project Ga0307508, IMG submission 203089) | Populus trichocarpa ectomycorrhiza microbial communities from riparian zone in the Pacific Northwest, United States - 9_EM | ecosystem: Host-associated > Plants > Roots > Unclassified | place... | reverse complement strand
GGTCGAGTAGAGGCGTCGATCGCTCGACGCCCCCCTCACAGATCCGGACGTGCAGCTTTCCCGCATCCGGCTCCTCTGACGAGTCACTTGATTAAGCCATTTGGAGACGCCAGTCGCGCACATGCCCGATCGGTATCGGGAAGACCTTCAGGATCGCGTTGAACCGCTCCCACGACAGCTTCGGCCGTTGGCTTCGCCGTAGCAGAACCCGCCGCCACGCCTTCATTACCTGAAGACGGAAGCGACCGAGGCAGGTGCTGTTGCCAGGGATGCCGAAGTAGGCGTAGTGCCCGCGCAGCACCGCAGCCAGCCACCTGTGCTGGTCGCGGAGCCGTTGGTGCATCCGTCGCCTCATCTCCTGGCGCAGCTCCTTCAGCTTGCGGATCATCCGTTTCCTTTGGGTCTTCTGGCAGAGGAGAAAGCGTCCGTCTCTGGTCTCGCCGCAGTAATGCGTGAAGCCCAGGAAGTCGAACACCTCCGGCCTTGCCCTGCCCTTGCGCCGACGGTTTTCTTCAGCAAACCGTCCGAACTCGATCAGCCGCGTCTTGTCCTCATGGAGATGAAGACCGAACTTGGCCAGTCGCTCCGCCAAGGCCGCCGTCATCGTCTCCGTATCCTGCCGTCGCTGGAATAGGAGCAAGTAGTCGTCGGCATATCGGACCAGCCGTACCTGACCGGTCGCATGCCTCCGCTTCCACTGCTCCACCCAGAGATCGAGCACATAATGCAGGAAGATGTTGGCGAGCAACGGGCTGATGCCCGCGCCCTGGGGCGTTCCTTCCACCGTATCGGCGTACACGCCACCCTCCAGGATGCCGGCACGGAGCCATTGGCCAATCAGCCGCAGGACTCTCGGGTCGGCAATCCTGTGCGCCAGCATCCGCAGCAGCCAGTCGTGGTCAACGCTGTCAAAGTATCTGCGGATGTCGGCATCGAGTACCCAGTTCACTGGCTCCGTCGTGATGGCTTCGCGTACCACCCGCAGCGCCTGATGAGCACTGCGTCTGGGTCGGAAGCCAAAGGAGCAATCGAGGAAGTCGGCTTCATAGATGGCGCTCAAGACCTCCGCCACCGCGCCCTGGACGATTTTATCTTCCAGAGAGAGGATGCCGAGAGGTCGCTGACCGCCGTCAGCCTTTGGGATGTACGTCCGGCGAGCCGGCAACGGCCGATAGCGGCCGCCATGGACCCTGTCGGCTAGATCGCGAAGATTACCTTCGAGGTCTTGCCCGTAGGATTCCACCGTCACCCCGTCTACCCCGGGCGCCGCCTGCCGCCGCAGCCGTCGATACGCCCTTTCAAGCGCAGCGACGTCAACGTGGTGCAGCAGCGCCGTGAACCTGGTCTGGCGCGACCGTTTGGCCGCCTCATTCACTCTGGTGAGATTGGCTGACAGGATGACCCGGCTCTGTGTCCGGTCCCGTGCCTGCTCACCGGAGTTTCCCATCAGTCGGGGCCTTCCCTCCGGTCGACTCGTTGCCTTCGCCGCCATCGACAGTACTACGCCCCGATCCGCCACCCTGCCGTGCCTTGGGAACGGCCTCTGCTTTTCGCTCGGCCAATTCCCCCTCCGGTGACAAGCCGGAGCACACGACAGGGCTTCTCAGGTTCCCATGATTTCTGTGCGCGCGTGATGTGGTCTCCGACCCCGGCGGCCCGAAACCTGCTCGCCTTTAGCGCAGGTCCTGGTGTTGCCTTCGACTTTTGAAGCAGCCTCGGCGACCGCGACGATCCCATTACGTGGCCCAATACACACCCTGCGCGCTTGCTGTCTACGCTTGGTCCTGCCGTTACCGGTTCGGACCCAAGACTCGCTACGAGGCGTCTGGCTAAGACCTACCTCGGCAGAACTTTCATCCGCTAGACATCATGAGCTTCTCCTGACGCACTTCAAATCGTGGAGGCGCAACCACCGATACCGACATTCGCTGATGGTGGCCATTTAGACTATTTCGATCCGGCCTAATCGATTGACTTTGCTCAGCAATTTCTTTTCCTTCAGCTAATGTCCGACAGGCAGGCCGTCAAAAACTCTGCGCTTGAGATCCACTAAGGCCACACCTTCGAATCGTGTCGGGTGCGCCAAACTGCCACCATTCAGAACAAACCTGCGAGCGCGCACGAATGCGCATACGCCCCGTGAATTTGATCTTCGCTGGTCGTTCGAAGCAAAATTGACAAATCGCGCGGATGCTTTTCGCCCCTGGGCGCTTAGCTAGCGGACCATTTCGTGTTCCGCGCGAGCCTGACGACGCCACCGGATTTTGGCCGGCCTCTGAGATGAAGTATGCTGTCGGCTCGCATCGAGCTGAGAGATCGGAATTGCCACGCTCAATTATCGCCTGGTTTGCGGTCTGCTGGGGTCTATTCCTGGTCGCTGCCCTCGTCGTGGGCGCGATGCTTATCGCGCTCTACAAAGAGACGACCAGCCAACGAACTGAACGTGCCGCTACAAGCCTTGCGCGCGCATGCGATGCGATACTCCGCGAAATGCGAGTGCCGCCGCCAGGCGGGAGCAGCGTGGTCGCCGCGCCGGACTACTCGTCCTCCGTGACGCGGGCGCTCGAGCCGTTCGCCGGTGTCGAAGGCGGCATCTGGAAAGCGTCGGCGGGTTCGCTCGCTTACGCATTCCCCAGCTATGAGGGCAGCGGCCAAAAGACTGACCTCCCGCAGGCGGAAGAGCCGACGATCCGTCAGGTCGTCGAGACCGCCGTTACCGCCCGCCGCCCGGTCGAATGGAAACGTGATGCGCGCTCCCAGATTCTGCTGATCCAGGCTTGCCCGCTTGCTGACGGCGACGCCGGAATGGCTGCCTGGACCATGACTCGTGTCGTCACGGTCGGCGGCCGGCCCTTTCTTCTGGCAACCACCGGCTTGGCCTTTCTGCTGATCGTCCTTCTGGGATCCGCGGCATTGCTGGCGCGGGTTCTCTGGCGCTGGTCGCAGCGGCTGCGGACCGTGGAATCGGCGCTCGCGACCGGCGCAGAAGATTTGCCGGTGCTGCAATTGACGGGGCAGCGCGACCTCGACCGAATTGTGAAGGCCATCAACGGCGCGGGGGCCAAGGCGCTGGAATCCCGCCGCCGGACGGAGAGTTTGCAGCAGCGTATTGCGGAAAGCGAGCGCCTGGCGGCACTTGGGCGCGTCGCCGCCGGCGTCGCGCACGAAATCCGGAACCCGATTGCCGCGATGCGGTTAAAGGCAGAGAACGCCCTTGCCAACGGGACAGATCGGACCAGATCGACGGATGCCCTGCACGTGGTGGTCGAGCAGGTGGGGCGAATGGATCAGTTGTTGAAAAACCTCCTTCGGTCGGTGCAGCGCTCCGAGATCAGGCGTCAATCGGTCACGGACATTCGGGAGTTTCTTGCTGCCCATGCCTCTCTGTTTCGCGAACAGGCGGGCCGGCGGCAAATTTCCGTGGACGTTCCGGACAGCTTTGCCTCGGTCGAATTCGATACGGCGGCGATTGGTGGCGCGCTTGACAATCTGATCCTCAACGCCATCCAGAATTCGCGTGATGGAACGCCGATCGCGCTAAGGGCGTCGATCGAGGCCGGCCGGCTCCGACTGTCCGTCTCGGATGCCGGCGACGGCGTTCCGGAAGCGATCCGGGCGCATTTGTTCGAACCCTTCGCAACCGGCCGTCCGGACGGAACGGGACTGGGTTTGGCGATCGTCCGGGAGGTAGCGGAAGCCCACGGCGGCAGCGCACAGGTCCAACACCGCAACGACGGTACAACGTTCATCCTGAACATTCCAATCGGACCGCATCAATGAACGCCACCGTGCTGATCGTTGACGATGAGAAGAACCTGCGTGACGGACTTTCCGAGGCCGTTCGCGATCTCGGATATGAAGCTCTCGTTGCGGCTTCCGGACGCGAAGCGCTGGCCGCTGCGGCAACAAACAAGCCCGATGCCGTACTGCTCGATTTGCGGATGCCGGACATGGACGGCCTCCAGGTCCTGACCCGGCTGCATGCGGCCGCAGATGGAACCAACGTTCCCGTTGCCATCATCACCGCCTACGCAACGGCGGCGAACACCATCGAAGCGATGCGGCTCGGCGCCTTCGACCATCTGACCAAACCCATTGGACGGGAAGATCTGGCGTCATTGCTGCAGCGAATGATCAGATCGCGTGCTCCGAAATCTCCGCCCCGGAACGTGCCCGACGCGGATGGCTTTCCGGAAACGCTGATCGGTTCAAGCCCCGGCATGCGCGAGGTCCAGAAGACCATCGGTCTGGTCGCCGACAGCGACGCCACGGTGCTCATCACCGGCGAAACCGGCACCGGCAAGGAAGTCGTTGCGCGGACCATTCACCGCGTTGGCGCGCGCAGTAGCGGTCCGTTCATGGCGCTCAATTGCGCGGCGATTCCACCGGATTTGCTCGAGAGCGAACTCTTTGGACACGTCAAGGGTGCCTTTACCGGCGCCATCCTCGAGCGCAAGGGCGCCTTTCGCGAAGCCGACAGTGGCACGCTTTTTCTCGACGAGATCGGCGACATGGAGCTGGCGATGCAGGCCAAAATCCTGCGGGCGCTGCAGGAGCGTGTGGTGACGCCGGTCGGAGGCAAACCGCAGAAGGTCGATGTCCGGATCATCGCGGCCACCCATCGCGACCTGGAGCAGTGGGTGAAGCAGGGCCGCTTCCGGGAGGATCTTTTCTACCGTCTCAACGTGGTGCCGATCGAACTGCAGCCGCTGCGCAAACGGACCGCCGACATCCTGCCGCTGGCCGAACATTTTCTGGCGATTGCGTCATCGCCGAAAAAGCAATTGTCCGACGAGGCTGCGCGGCGGCTCGCTGCCCATGCATGGCCGGGCAATGTGCGCGAACTCCGGAACGCCATGGAACGCGTCGCTGTGTTGTGCCGCAGCGACATCGTGGCGGCGAGAGATCTCAATTTCCTATCGTCCTCGCCCGCGCCGAATGCCGAAGAAGAGAACGGCGACGATGGCAACCTTCCGTCCGCGCTGGAGCGGCTTGAGCGCCGGTTGATCGCCGAAGCGCTCGCAGAATCGAAAGGCAACCGCGCCGAGGCGGCGCGGCGTCTCGGTATCCACCGACAACTCCTGCACGCCAAGGCTGAAAAATACGGGCTGGGCAAACGCAAGAACCCGGATTGATCCGGCTCGCGGCACCGTCCGCTTCTGTGACAGCGAGCGTCGTGAAAGACGACGGATTTGATCTCCGTAAATTTCGATAACTGATTATAAATCAGTTACTTAGACATTGGCACGCGCCTTGCGAAGAGATCGTCAGGACACTCTGACAGTCCGAACGCGAGGAGCTTTGCAATGCATTGGATCGATCCCGACCATCTGCCCGAATTCACCGGCACCGTAGACCAGTTTCTCGTGAACAAGCACGGCGAGGCCGACGGGTTTCTGCTGACCGACGGCGAAGAGGTCCATGTGCCGCCGCATCTGTCGGCGTGGCTGCTGCGAGACGTCCGTCCTGGCAGCCAGGTCAAGGTGCGGGGCGTTCGGCCGCGCGGCGTGCAGATGATCGCCGCCGTCGCGATCGATATGCCGAAGGGTCGCATTCTCGACGAAGGTCCGGAAGTGCGCGACGACGACGAAGCGTGTGAGAAGGCCACGCACGGCCCGATGAGCGCGCAAGGCATCGTCAAGCAATCGATTCACGGACCGAAGGGCGAGACCCGTGGAGCCGTGCTCCAGGACGGTCGCATCATCAGGCTGCCGCCGCATGAGGCCGAACGATTTTCCGATCTGTTGGTCAAAGGCGCAAGGATTTCCGCAGCCGGCGAAGGCGCAGCGACCTCGTTCGGAACGGTTGTCGAAGCCCGCGAGATCGGCGCCTCAGCCGACACGATGAAGGCTGTCGGCCCGAAGAAGCCGAAGCATGGCCCAGACCACAAGGAGCCGAAGCACGACGGCAAGAAGCACGGACCCAAGCACGGCGAGAAACACGTACACGCCGACTGATGGTCGTCCTACGGGCGACGGGATCCCCGTCGCCGCCTGGTGATTTGTGGCCCTGGTAAACCTTGAGATCGATGCGATGACTGGCACAACCGAAAAGCCGCTGCGTTTCCTACAGATCGGAGATCTGCACATCACCGATGCGGGTTTGCAGAACCACGTCGATTTGCGTCGCATCGTCGATGAGGTGAACGCCCATACCGGCGAACGGATCGATTTCGTCTATCTGCCCGGCGACAACGCCGACGACGGCACGCCGGAACAATTTCGCATCGTCCATGACGAACTGTCGCGCCTGATCGCGCCGTGGCACGCGATTCCGGGCGACCACGACTTCAAGCCACGATCGCTCGACAATTTCTATCGTGGCCTTCACGTCCGAAAGCTGCCCTATGCTGTCGAGATATCCGGTTGCCGCTGCGTCTTCCTCGATGTGGTATCGCGCGGCAACGGTGGTCCCGATTTTCGGCTTGGCTCAGCGGGCCTGGTCTGGTTGCGTGGCCAGCTCGAAGCCGCGCAGCGCGACGGCAAGACGGCGGCGGTATTCATGCACGCCTATCCCGCCGACCTCGACGAGGAAGCTGCCGAACTAGCGGCGATGTTCGACGGAAGCCCCGTCGCATTGGTCAGCATTGGTCACACTCATTACAACGAGATCAGCAACGACGGACGGACTATCTATGCCGCCACGCGCTCGACGGGACAGATCGAGGAAGGCGAGGCCGGCTTCGCATTCGCGGCCATCGACGGCGGGGCCGTGAGCTGGCGCTTCAAGCCGCTCAATTCATCGTGGCCGTTCGTCATGATCACGTCGCCTGCCGACCGAAGGCTCGTGCTCGCGCCGCATTCCTACGAGGCAAATGTTTGCCGCGAGGTCAGAGCCTCGGCCTGGGGCGCCGTTCCGATCGCCCAAGCCGAATTCAGGATCGACGATCAGCCGTGGCGGCCGATGGTTGGCGGCAACAGCGGCTTGTTTGGCGCCAAACTGACGGCTCCAGGTGGATCGTTCCGGCTGAGCGTGCGCGTGACCGATCAGCAGCGCAATCAGGACACCGACACCATCGATGTAGCGCCGTATGTGGCGGCAGAGCGCAAACCGATGGGTAGCGATGTTCGCAGCATCGGGGCGTGGCCGGAGCGGCATCTCCTGGGGACCCAGCTCGGGCCGAACAGGAATGGCAGGAAATGGTGAATCGCGACTGACAACGATTTTCCGGCGAAGGAATTGCGAGATGCAGAATATCAGTGCCGTCTGGCTCTATCCCATCATCCTCATCGCAGGGGCGTTGCAGGCGTGGGGTCCGCCGATGAACCACACGCTGCGTGTATCGCTGGAAAATCCCTGGCTTGCGAGCCTTGTCTCGTTCCTGCCGATCGTTGCGCTGCTGGCCTGTCTCATCATGTGCCTTCCTCATCCGCTACCGACGGCGGAGGGCCTGGCAGCGATGCCTTGGTGGGCGCCGCTTGGCAGCGTCATCGGCGCCTTCGCCGTGATAGCTGGATTGTTGTTCGTGGACACGGTCGGCGCCGGCGCCTTCGCGGGCCTGACCATCACCGCGAACATTCTGATGTCGCTTGCGATCGACCGGTTCGGAATGTTCGGCATGCAGGTTCATGAACTCAATGCGGGCCGTATCGCCGGTGCAGCGCTGATGGTCACCGGCATCACCCTGATCTCGAAGTTCTAAGAAATTGGTCCGCCGTCAATCGGACTGCTGACCTGACCACTGAGCGGAGTGCAACGTGACACAAGCGCCGAGTAAACCAGACGCGAAAGCCATCTGGCCGTTGCTGTCGCTGAATTTCTTCATGGCCGACATGCAGGCGGGCATCGGCCCGTTCCTTGGCGTCTTCTTGCAGGCGCATGGCTGGCAGAGCGGCCTGATCGGAACCGTGATGACCGTTGGCGGCGTGGCGGGGATGTTGATGACCGCGCCCGCGGGCGCCCTTGTCGATGAGACCAGGCACAAGAGGCTCTATGTTATCATCCCCGGCATCTGCACGGTGTTTGCATCTGGCCTGATTCTGCTGTCGCAGAGCTTCTGGCTGGTGACGCTGTCGCAGGTTGCGACCGCCATCGCTGGGGCGGCGATCGGGCCCGCGGTGTCGGGCATCACGCTCGGCATGGTCCGTCAGGCTGGCTTCAATCGGCAAAACGGACACAACCAGGCGCTCAATCATGCCGGCAACATGGTGGGAGCAGGGCTTTCGGGTCTGCTCGGATGGCAGTTCGGTTTCACCGCCGTGTTCTGGCTGGCCGCATTGTTCGGCGTGCTCTCGATCGTTTCCGTGCTGATGATCCCAAGCGCGTCGATCGACGACGATGAGGCGCGCGGTCTCGATAAGAGCAGCGGTGACGGCGGCAAGATCGGCGGCGTCACCGTGCTTCTCGAGTGCAGGCCGCTGCTGATTCTGGCGGCCGCGCTGGCCTGTTTCCATCTCGGCAACGGCGCGATGCTGCCGCTTTACGGGCTGGCTGTGGTCGCCAACAAGCAAGGCGACCCCGCCGGTTTCGTCGCGATCACCATCGTCGTGGCCCAGGGCACGATGATCCTGGCATCCCTGATCGCGATGCGGCTCGCCGAAAAGGAGGGCTACTGGCTGGTCTTGCTGGTGTCATTCATCGCGCTGCCGATCCGCGGCGTCATCGCCGCCCATCTGATCAACCAGTGGGGCGTCTATCCGGTGCAGATCCTCGACGGGATCGGGGCCGGCCTCCAGAGCGTGGCCGTCCCCGGCCTTGTCGCGCGCATCCTGAATGGCACCGGGCGCGTCAATGTGGGGCACGGCGCCGTCATGACGGTGCAGGGACTCGGCGCTTCGCTCAGTCCCGCGATCGGCGGATGGATCGCCCAGGAAGTTGGCTACGGCGCGATGTTTCTTATCCTCGGCAGCTTCGCGCTGGGATCGATCGCCTTGTGGCTGGGCTTCGCATCGCTGCTGCGGCCTGCCTGCGCACGGCCGCATCGTTCGTCAGAGCGCGTGGCGGCGCGCGCGCTTGCTGTCGGAGTGCGGTGATGGTCAGCCTCAACGCCGCAACCTGGGGCATCGCGGGACTGGCGACTTTCGGCGTAATTGCGCGGCCCTGGAATCTGCCGGAATTCATCTGGGCGGTCGCGGGAGCAGCGCTGCTGGTGCTGCTCAACCTGCTGCCATGGCCGGATGCGCTGGCGGCCGCGGCCAAGGGCATGGACGTCTACTTGTTCCTGATCGGCATGATGCTGCTGGCCGAGGTGGCGCGCAAGGAAGGCCTGTTCGACTGGTTGGCGGCGAAAGCCGTGCGATCGTCGAACGGCTCAGCAAAGCGGCTGTTCCTGATCGTATACGCCGTCGGCACCATCGTCACGGTGTTTCTGTCCAACGACGCCACGGCGGTGGTGCTGACGCCGGCGGTCTACGCGGCGACGCGCGCCGCAAGGGTCGAGCCGTTGCCGTATCTCTTCATCTGCGCCTTCATAGCCAACGCGGCGAGCTTCGTGCTGCCGATTTCCAACCCAGCCAATCTGGTGGTGTTCGGCACGCAGATGCCGCCACTATCGGTGTGGCTGCACTACTTCGTGTTGCCGTCGGCGTGCGCGATCGCCGCGACCTATGTCGCCTTGCGGCTGGCGCAGCGCCGCGGACTCGACGCAGCCGTCGCCGTCATCGACGAGATGCCGCCATTGACGCTGGGCGGCAAGCTCGCGGCAGCCGGCATCGCCTTGACCGCCGTCGTGCTGCTCGGTGCTTCCGCGCTTGGCAGCGATCTCGGACTGCCGACGTTCGTCGCCGGCGCCGCCGTAACGATCAGCGTGCTGCTCACGGGTCGAAAGTCGCCCATCCCGATTCTGAAAGACGTCTCGTGGTCGGTGCTTCCCCTGGTGGCGGGATTGTTTATCCTGGTCGAAGGATTGAATCGGACCGGCGTACTGCCGTTGCTGGCCGAAACCCTGAGAGGGGCCGCGACGACGTCTCCGCAAATCACGTCGTGGATCGCCGGAGTCGTGGTCGCGGTCGGGTCGAACCTGGTCAACAACCTCCCGATGGGACTGATGGCCGCGACCACGAGCCAGGCCGCGCAAGTGCCGGCGCATGTCACCGCCGCAATCCTGATCGGGGTCGATCTCGGGCCAAACCTCTCCGTCACCGGCTCGCTCGCCACCATACTGTGGCTGATCGCGCTACGCCGCGAAGGAGAGCTTGTCGCGGCATGGCAATTCCTCAAGCTCGGCCTCGTCGTCATGCCGCCCGCGCTGCTGCTGGCGCTGCTCGCCCTCTCTACGGTGTCGTCATGAGCGCCCGCGCCACCCACCACCAATCCGTTCGCGCCCATCTTGGGGCGATCAGCCAGAGGAGACCATCATGAACAAGGACGACAACTCAAATCCTGATGTTACCGGCGTGTCTCGCCGCGCCACCTTGGCTCTTGCCGCGGGCGTCGCTGCGCTCGGCGTCGCGCTTGGCATGCGATCCAACGCCTACGCGCAAGCGAAGGGCGAAGGGAAAATGGAAGGCAAGGGCGAGGGAAAAGTCGAAGCCAAGGGTGCAGGAAAGGGCGAGGGCAAAGGCGAAGGAAAGGCCGAGGGAAAAGGGGAAGGCAAGGCAGAGGGCAAGGGTGAAGGCAAGGAAAGCCGCCGCGAAGGAACGGCCGGGCGTATCAGGGTCGACATCGACGGCGAGGGTGCGACGACCGTCGACGTCAAATGCGCGGAAGGTGAACCGATGCGCGCCTGCGCCGATCTGACCAAGGAGCTCGTCGACAAGATCCGGGCTGCCCCGGTCAAGCAATGATCAGATCTTGTGCGGGTCCGCCATTCCCGCATCACTTCAGGAGGCGCGATATCATGACTTACGGCGATCTGGTCTCCCGCGTCAAATTCGACATGGAGCGTGACAGTCCGTTCTCCTACGCCTGTCACGCCTGCAATCGTTGCTGCCGCAACAAGGCAATCCGCGTCAGCCCTTACGACATCCTGCGTCTTGCGAGATATCTCTGCATATCGACGACGCAGTTCATCGAAAATCACACGGAGGCCGGCGGCACCGTCCTACGGTCGCAGGAAAACGGCGATTGCGGCTTCCTCGGAGAGCGCGGTTGCAGCGTCCATCCGGATCGACCGCTGGTCTGCCGCATCTATCCGTTGGCGCGATGGGTTTCACCAGATGGTGAGGAATCGTTCGGCCACCTGACGCCGCATCCTAAGACCGAAGGCGTCTACGGCATTTCGGGAACCGTGCAGGACTATCTCGATCAACAGCAACTCGCGCCATTCTTCGAGATGAGTGAGCGATACGGCCGGCTGTATCAAAAGATGGTCGAAACGCTGGAAAAGCTTGATCCCTCAGAATTGGAGCGACGGGCGGACCGGCGTGCGGCAATCGACGACCTTCCAGCAGGAACACTCGCATCTATGTGGATAGATATTGAGGCAGCAATTGCCGACGCAAAAAGCAAGTATCGAGATGTCAGTATCGAAGAAGCGGTCGATCTTCACATTGCGGCGATCGAGGCTTGGATAGGCACACTGGAGGCAAGCTCGGCTGCAGCGTCGATTGAGCGGTCATAGCGCAAGCGGGCTAATAACCTTTGATATTATAATGTAATTTCAATGACATGCGAGTTCGAAGTTTTGCTCTGAATGGCGCGCCACCAAGTCAGACATGTTATCTTGGCGGCGGCGGTCTATTAGGATCTCGGTCATGTAATTCACTTGCCGCATAATTGACGAAATTCATGGACGGTTCAGCCATTTCGTGACTCTAGTTCGTTAGCCGTGCCGAGAGCGGTCTTTAGAGGGAAAGATGGCTGTTCCGGCTGGTTGAGGGCTCGGGCAAACCCTCTCCGGGCCCCGCCTCGACTTAAGTAAACATCCGGATGTTGGAAGACCGACAGGCTCTGTCATATTTATTGGATGGGCCGTCATATCCTATTCAAATGTCCCCGAACCGGCATGAACGTGCAGCACTGGCTGGCGGATGAGCCCGCTTCCACCGGCACGCGCGACGGATACGAGACCGTCATCTGTCAGGCGTGCACCAACCTGCACTTGATCGATAGGTCGTCCGGCAAGTTGGTGGGCGAGCCGGACAAGTAATTGCCGGCGTGGGTCGTACGAGACGCGTCAATATTCGACTGGTAAGGCCAGGCGCGCGCTCGACGCGGGGGCGCGTCGGGGCTGCGCCTGTCATGCAATCTAGTGCCTCGCGAGCCAATCGGGATCGGGAGGAGTCTCACGACTCCTCTCCTCCCCTCCCCTCCCACGCCACCGGACCTACGGGTCCGTATCCGGCGGTTCGGCGGATTATGCGGGTCGCTGTGCCGCGACGGAAGCCAAGCCGAGTGAATCGAAGAAGCTGTTTGGCGGAGCATTCCAGGTGTACACACCGTAAGTGTCAGTACGGATGACTTTCATGCCGTCCGAAGCGATGTCGATGCCGGTGATGAACCCTCCAGACCCAATTGCAAGCGGCTTCCACATCGTGCCGAACTGGTCGGCACCTGCTTCGGTTTTCAGCGGAAACTCCAGACGTCGAGGTGGACACATTGTTGGACGTGTCGACTGCAGCGATCCAATACGAATGCAGCGTCGAAGGAGAGAGGCCTATATCGTTGTATGTGGTGCCGCTCGTAGTAGTGCCCACTTGTGAGCCGTCGCGGTAGAGCCGGCCGCGACGGCGTGTCTCACTTCTTGCTGAGCAAGATCGGGGATCAAACCGATCAGCTGCGCGTCGCGGCGTAGGGTGTCTCGCCTCACGACAATTGCGGGCGCAACTCAAGCGTTCGGGCAGATCTGCTGCGAAGCTAGGCTGCACGGATAGTGGCGAAAAACCCTTCAACATAGGAGCGGAGCGTTTCGGACTGCTGAGAGAGTCGGTTTGCCGCGGCCAAGACCTGGGTCGCGGTTTGTCCGGTCTCGCTTGCGACCTGGCTGACGCCGCCGATATTGCTGGAAACTCGGCAGGTGCCGCGCGCGGCTTCCTGGACGTTGCGCGCGATTTCCGCAGTCGCGCCGCCCTGCCCTTCGACGGCCGCTGCCACCGTGGTGGTGATCTCGTTGACCGACGCGATGGTTGCTCCGATCTCCTCAATCGATCCGACGGATTCCTTGGTCGCTTGCTGGATGGCAAGGATTTGCTGGCCGATCTCGCCGGTTGCCTTCGAAGTTTGCTCTGCTAGAGCCTTCACTTCGGAGGCGACCACGGCAAAGCCCCTGCCGGCTTCGCCGGCACGTGCTGCTTCGATGGTGGCATTCAGGGCCAGCAAGTTGGTTTGACCCGCGATGGTGTTGATCAACTCGACCACATCGCCAATCTCTGCGCCGCTTGGGCGAGGCCTTGCATCGTGGCACTGGAATGGTTGGCTTGCTCCACTGCCTTGCTTGTGATCCTAGTGGACTCGGCGACCTGACGGCCGATTTCCTTTACAGAGGACGACAACTCTTCTGTCGCAGACGCGACAGTTTGTACGTTGGTGGAGGCCTGTTCCGAGGCTGGCAGATGCCGTCTGCACCTGCCCGAATGCTACGACAGCTTCGCTCGCCCCCTGGCTCACACCCGAGATGTTGGACGACACTTCTCCCGTGCCCTTCGCGGCCCGGAATCAACTGAGCATTGGTTGCTCAGTGAGCAATCGTTCGATCGGCCTTTCTGCCAAGATTTCGGTCATCGCTCACAGTACTGCCGTGGCCCCCAATACGGCTGATAGGTGCAATCGGAGGGTCGGAACGAGTGATAATATTGCGCGCAGACCGGAACGTTGCACTGGGCAGTCTGCGTGTTAGCTGGCGGCAAAGCGCTGGTCCGGTCGGACGGCTCGGACGATGCTTGTGGCTGTCCGACGGTCGTCGCAGGTATGCGCGGTTCTGCCTCGGCTGTCGTCGCCGGCGCGTTCGCCTGCTCCATAAAATCCTTCCAGATCGTCGCCGGTAGCGATCCGCCGACCACGCCCTTCATCGGGCTGTGATCATCATTGCCAACCCAGACGCCGACGATCAGCGAGTCGTCGAATCCGACAAACCATGCATCCCTGTAATCCTGTGTCGTTCCGGTCTTGCCCGCCGCAAAGCCTTGAAGTGCCGCGGCGCGGCCGGTACCATGGTCAACCACACCCTGCAGCAGGTCGATGAGCTCGGCCTGATACTGCCCGAGGCTATGCTGCGGCTCGCCAGGACGATCCAGCGCCACATAGGCGGAGTCGTTCAGTGTTTTGATGGCGGAAATGCCGAAAGGAGTGACAGGCGCCTTGCCCGCGCGAACAGCCGCGTAAGCCGACGTCAGATCGAGCAAGGTCACCTCGGAGGTCCCAAGTGCGAGGCTTGGGTTGTTTTCGAGCCGTGCGCGCAGTCCAAGGTCGCGCGCGGCGGCGATCACCTTACTAATACCGACCTCCTGTGAAAGCTGGACGGTCGCGTCGTTGAGCGAATGAGCAAACGCTTCCGTGAGGGTGACTTCGCCGTGGGAATGGCGTCCGTAATTCTCTGGATGCCAGCCATGAAGGTCGATCGGCGCATCGAGGATTTCGTCCTCGGGGGTAAAACCCTGGCGCAGAGCGGCATAATAGTCGAACAACTTGAATGACGAGCCCGGCTGCCGCTCGGCCTGAACCGCCCGATTGTACTGGCTGTCGGCGTAGCTTCGTCCACCGACCATGGCGACCACCGCACCGTCGGGCCGCATGGCGACGAGTGCGGCCTGGCTCGCGTGCTTTGCGCTCCCGTATCTGGCAAGCGTCGTCTTCACGATGTCGGCCGCCAATTGTTGCAGCCGCAGATCGAGCGTCGTGCGGAGGTGGATGGTGCCGCCGTACGCGGGAGTGATGGCAGCGGCCTTGCTATAGACCCAATCTACAAACCAGCCGACCGACGGCGGCGAGAGATCGGCTTGGCTCGGCGTCGCCGGGTGCAGCTTCGCGACCATCGCAGCCTCCGCAGTCAACTTTCCATTATCCACCATCGCATCCAGAACGGTTGCGGCGCGATCGCGCGCCGCATCGGGATCGCGAAACGGATCGTCCTGACTGGGAGCGTTGATCATACCGGCAAGCATAGCGGCTTCAGGCACGGTCAAATCGCCGACATCCTTGTCGAAGTAGACCTTTGCAGCAGCCGGGAAGCCCGTCGCTCCGGAACCCAGATAGACGTTGTTCAGGTAGCTCGTCAAAATTTCGTCCTTGGTCAGATGACGTTCCAGCCAGATCGCAATCGCGGCCTCCTGGATTTTGCGCCTGTAGGTGCGCTCCGGACCGAGAAACAACGTCTTGACCAGCTGCTGTGTGATCGTGCTGCCGCCCGCAACGATCTTACCGGCTTCGATATTTTGCTTGAGCGCGCGGAGCATGGACGGGAAATCCAGGGCGCCATGCTGATAGAAGTGCCGATCCTCAATGCTGAGGACGGCGTTGATGACGTCAGGCGGCATGTCCTTCGCCGCGACCGGCGCCAATTGCAGTTGTCTGCGGTGAAACAGATCGCGCCCGTCGGCCGATTTCAGCACGATCACGCGTCGCGACGTTACTTCGTTGACGGACGGAAAGTGGAAGCCGGCCAGGACCCCCAACACCGCTCCCGACAGGATGAAAATGGCGCTCACAAACGCGGCAGCGATGTAAGGAAGCCGAGTCTTCGGGGAGCCATGATTCGAGCCGCTGTCGTCGACCGGATGCGCGTTCATGAAGCAAACCTCCATAAGAGCAACTGTATTGGCCGCAGCGGTCGACGTACTTTGCGGAGCGCAGCCTGGTCATCCTGACATCGCGTATCGGAAATCCGTTCATGCCAGTCTGTGAAGACACCTGTCGAAGCCGCAGGTTGCGGCAATGCAAACGCAAATAAATTGCGGGAGTTCCCGCGGCACGGGTGCAGCGTTGCCGCGTAAGCGCGCCCTTACACCTTTAGTCGATAACAGCTCTCTCTTACGCATGTCTTCCAGGGGGGCCGGCCGCGGCTTGACCGCTCCGGTCCATGATGGCGGAGATAGGCGCCGTGCCAGCGGCCCAGCAGCACACCCTCGGGATGGAGAAGCTCCGCCTTGCGAATCTCGTGCGCCTCGCGCCCAGCACGCGGACCCGTAGGTTGTCACGTTCTTCACGTCGCGCGCCCGCCATACCGACATGGGGACGGCCACGACGAACGCGGCTACGCCGCCGGCACCCGCGATGAAACCGCCCGTGACGAAGATCTCATGGGCATGGGCGTCGTAGGCGAACCACCACCAGAAGAAGGCCGGCGGCCGGTACATCGGCCAGCCGAACAACGTGAACCAGCGCTGACCGAGCAGCGGCTGGAAGGCGAGTTGCCAAGCCGTCCACTCCGTCGCCGTTCAGAGAAAGGCGACAACGACGAGGTGGACTCTGCGCGACGCCGACGCTCGCCGTGCCCGGCCCTGGACGTGCGACTTCATGAATGACTTGTAACGAAACATCGGATCGATCCTACGCGTTGCACAGTACTAGTCCGGCGGTTCGCTCCGCGATGATTTTGCCACCGCGCAAGGCGAGCTCTCGACACGGTTCGTCCGTCAAGGTCATGGCGGGCGCTCGTCGCGCAGCGAGTCCGCAGAGCCTCCGGATTGGCTTTGTTCTGGTGTCCTTCCTGTCCTGGCATGTCAACATGACGTTATCGCGCCGAACCTTCCTGCAAATCGCTTCCGGCTTGGCGATCGCACCATCGGTTGCGAACGGCGGCACGTTGATCCGCCATACCAGACCGGATAGCCGGCAGTGGCGCCACGGCCTCTCATTGTTCGGCGATCTAAAATATCCGCCGCAGTTTGCGCATTTCGATTACGTCAGTCGGCGGGCGCAGAAAACCGGCACGGTGAGACGGGGCGTCACCGGCACGTTTGATAACTTCAACATGGCCGTCGACGGCGTGAAGGGTGTCCTCGCCGCCGGAATTGAACTCATCTTTGAAACGCTGCTCACGCCGTCGCTCGACGAGGTATCCTCTGAATACGGCCTGCTCGCCGAGGCGGTCACCCATCCGGCGGACTTCGGTTCGGTGACCTACCGGCTGCGCGCCGAGGCCAAATGGCATGATGGCTCGTCGATTACACCACAGGACGTCGTCTTTTCCTTCAATGCCTTCAAGAAACTCAACCCGCGGCTCTCGAGCTACTACCGCCATGTGGTGAGCGCGGACATCACGGGCCCGAGAGAAATCACATTTTCCTTCGACGCCGCAGGCAATCGCGAACTGCCGCTGATCGTAGGGCAACTCGTTGTACTTTCCAAGCACTGGTGGCAGTCGACAGACAGTTCGGGGAAGCGACGCAAGATCAGCGAGACGACGCTTGAACCCCCTCTCGGGTCCGGCCCGTATCGCATCAAGAGCTTCGACGCCGGCCGCACCATCACATACCAGCGCGTCGACGACCATTGGGGCAAGGATCTCAATGTGAAGATCGGACAAAACAACTTCGACGCGTTGCGATTCGACTACTATCGTGACGCAGATGTGGAATTCGAAGCCTTCAAGGCCGGTGCCTTCGACTGGCGCACGGAGAATGTCGCCAGGAACTGGGCAACCGGTTACGAATTTCCAGCCGCCAGGCAGCAACGCGTGGTTCTGGAAGAGTTTCCAATCCGCAACGTTGGAATCATGCAGGCTTTCGCCTTCAACACCAGGCGCAGCAAGTTCGCCGACCCGCGATTGCGGCGCGCGTTCAATCTCGCCTTCGATTTCGAAAGCGTCAACCAGGACATCTTCTACGGGCAGTACACCCGTATCGCCAGCTATTTTCAGGGCACCGAGCTTGCCTGCTTCGGTCTGCCGGAAGGGCGAGATCTCGAGATACTCGCGGCCCAGCGTGACCAGATTCCCGCGGAGGTCTTCACCACGCCCTACTGGAATCCGGTCGGCGGCGGACCGGCGGCGGATCGCAAGAACCTGCTTGAGGCCATGACATTGCTTGAAGCGGCGGGATTCGCGGTGCGCAATCTGAAGCTAGTCGACCTCAAGACCGGCGAGCAGCTGAAGGTAGAATTCCTGCTGGCAGACCCGACGTACGAACGCTTCGTACTCTACTATCAGGATTCGCTTGTGCGGCTGGGTATCGATGCTGCCGTAAGGACGGTCGATTCCGTTCAATACGAAAACCGGCTGCGCAACTTTGACTTCGATATTGTCATTGCAAGCTGGGAGGAGAGCCTGACGCCTGGCAATGAGCTGCGCGACTATTTCGGCTCAAGCGCGGCGGCGACACCGGGCTCCCGCAATCTCGTCGGCATCGCCGACAAGGCGATCGATACGTTCATCGACCGGATTGTCTATGCCAGCGACCGCGCCGAGCAAGTTGCCGCGACCCATGCACTGGACCGTGTCCTGCTCTGGCACCACTACGTTGTGCCGCAGTGGAGCCTCAGCAAGGTCCGAACCGCGCGATGGAACCGGTTCGCAAAACCGGACGTCATGCCGGTTTACGGCATGTCGGCCTTCCCAGATATCTGGTGGTGGGACGCGCAGCTTGCCGCGGCGACCGACCGCTCGGCTTGACAGCCGCTCCCTGCTCTGCCCCCCAACTCATGACCGGTCAATGTGATCGAGCCTCCGTCCCGGCCATCCGATCCAGATAAGCGAGCGCGGCCTTGAGCTGCGCGTCGTCCGGCTTGCCGATGAGCTCCGCCTTGATCGGTGCCGAATAGACGGACTTGGTTTGCGGTACGGGGGCCGGCGTCGCGCCTGTGCCGGGCGTCGGGTTGAGCGGTCCAGGATTTGCAAAAGCGCGGTGCAGCGCGCTTTCCCGCAGCAGGGGCCCGCCGCTTATCTGCTGATCCTTGGGCGCGTCGACGACGACATCCGGCGCTATGCCTTCATCCTGAATCGATCGGCCCGAAGGGGTGTAGTAGAGCGCCGTCGTGAGGCGCACCGCTCCATGCCCCTCCAATGGAGTGATCGTTTGCACCGATCCCTTGCCGAAGCTTTGCGTCCCCATCACCGTCGCACGCTGCCGATCATGCAGGGCGCCGGCCACTATCTCCGAGGCCGACGCGGAGGCGCCGTTGATCAGGACCACGATAGGGGTGCCGGACAACATGTCTCCATTTGCGGGCGCCTTGAGGGTCTGATCTTCGCTCGCTTGCCGGCCGTGAATGCTGACCACGGATCCGTCGTCGAGCAGATCCCCGGCCACGTCAACGGCCGCGGACAGGATCCCTCCCGGATCGTCGCGCAGATCGAGCACAAGACCGCTGACGTGTCCGTTGGCATCGCGCTTGAGGCCGGCAAGGGCTTTCTTGAAACCGTCGGCGGTGTCGCCACCGAACTGGCTGATGCGGACATAACCGATGCCGTCAGGCTCGAGTTTCGATTTGACCGAGTCGACCTTGATGATCTCTCGGGCGAGCGAGACGTCGAACGGCTCCTGCTTGCCCCGCAAAATCGTGAGCGTCACGGTCGATCCCACATCGCCTCGCAATAGGCTCACCACCTTGCGCAAACCCATTCCCTGCGTGCTCGCGTGATCGATCAGGACGATCTCGTCGCCTGGCTCGAGTCCCGCATGAGCCGCCGGCGTTCCATCGATCGGCGAGATGACCTTGGGTATTCCGTCCTGTTCCGAAATCTGCATGCCGAGCCCGCCAAACCTGCCGGCGATGTCAGCCTGCGACTGCTTGAACTCCTGCTCGTCCAAATAGTCCGAATGCGGATCGAGACGGCTGAGCATTCCCTTGAGCGCGTCCTTGGTCAGCTCGTCCGAGCCGATCGGATGCACGTAGGCGCGGCGAACGAGCTGGATGACGCCGGCGAGCAAGGCGAGGTCCGAACCTGCAGGCTCGGCGCCCTGCATTGCGATGGCGGTCACAAGGGGCACGGCAACAACGCCTGCGGCTGCAAAGGAGCTCACGATAAGTAAGCGAAATTTGAACATGATTCGAACTCTCCTCACCACACTTGTCACAGCAGCCCTCATTAGCGAGCGATCAGTTCCTTATTGGACGCCGTAGAGTTCTCTTGCCCTGTTCAGCGACAGGGCGCAGGCAATCGCGTCGCCCCGGGCGTTGGCCTCGCTGGCCCGCGCCAGCGCTATCTGAAAGTCCGCGTTTGCCTTGCGTTCAGCGCTTTTCACTGTGGCAGATGTCGGCTGGTGGTGAAGCTACTGCTTGCGGCGCGGTTGGTCCCTCCAGCGGATTGGTTTTCGAACGGGCGATTTGACGCTCCATCTTTGCGAGCCCGACGGAGCACGGCGTTGGCCGGGCCGACATCGGGTCGGCGTGAGCCAGCGTCAGAACGGCGATGATCAATGCGGCGAGCATCGTAGGCCTCCACAGCAAGAACTGCCAACGATCATGATAGGTTCCGGCCTGGAGCACGAAGCGAGCGCCAGCACCTCCTGCGCGATGCGGTCGCACGACAACGGCGCACCAATCTGTCCAAAATTTAATTCTCCCGCCGACACGCAGCTTGGTGCCGCAGCGCGACCTGCCGAGTTGTGTGCTTGTCGCTCGCGAACGCAATCGCGAGTTTGATCAAGTCAGACGGCTTCGCCTCCGATCGGCTCAACGCCAGAGGTATTCTTGTTACGTTCCGCGCGCGCTTGCACATCCGGGCTCTTCATCATGGTGCTGCTTTTTGCGGCGCTCTCGATTGCGCTTCCCGCCAAGCCATCTTTCGGAGAGACGATTCCTCGGACGGAATTGATGCAGGCCGGCCCGCTTGGCGAACAAGCGATGGGATCGGACAACGCCCCGGTGACGATCATCGAGTATGCGTCGCTGACCTGTCCGCATTGCGCGCACTTTACCGAAGACACCTTGCCGGAACTGAAAAAGCGATACGTCGACACGGGCAAGGTGCGTTACATCTTTCGGGAATTCCCGTTGGATCCGGTGTCAGCTGGTGCATTCATGCTGGCGCGCTGTGCGCCGAAAGGCGATTACTTCTCGGCAATTGATCTGCTGTTTCGAACCCGGAATGCATGGGCGGTAGAGAAACCGCTGCCACCGCTACTTTCCGTCGCAATACAGGCTGGCTTTACCGAGGAAAGCTTCAAGGCCTGCCTTGCAAATCAAAAAGTGCTCGACGGCATCGAGCAGGTTCGAGATCGGGCCTCACAGAAGTTCAAGGTCAACGCCACACCGACCTTTTTCATCAACGGGCAGAAGCTTGTTGGCGATATGTCGATCGAGCAATTGGACAAGGCCATCCAGCCTTATCTGGGGAGCTGATTCCTTCGTCGCCGCGCAAGCAGAACGAGCGGATATGAGGTCCCCTCCTCGCATCAGGATCGTTTTGTAGTTGTTGCATAACTGCGCGCAGGTCCTCTATTTCAAGAAAACGCTATCGCAGTACCGTTCCGAATACGTGATCCCAATGAGTTGTGCTGACACCGTAGTTTCGTGTCGCGAATCGATGATGGATTCGGTGGTGCCTGAGGAGCGGCAGCGGCACCATCAAATTATCGGGACCATGATGCGCGCACTGATGCACGAATAAGGATCAGGCATAGGCGACTAGCGCGCCCGCGACGAAAGCGCTGCCTGCTATCGAATAGACCAGCGCGAAACAAATCCAGATCCGCCAACAAATTGTGAGGACCGCTGCGTGAGGGTTAGCATGATGCAGCGCATGTTCTCGTGGCGCGAGATAATGCAGCACAAAACGATGGACGACATATTCGGCAAGAATCCAGGCAGCGACGCCACTGGCGAATAGTAACGCTTCGTTATTCATGCTGAGCCGCGAAATTGCCAGCAGGATGGCGCAATCCGGCGGCACCTCTTAGCTTTCGCGCAGGCAAATGCCTGCGATGTTGCTGAATGCCCCAAAGTCTTCGGCATCAATACCGTTCCTTATCTGAACAGGGACATGATCACATGCATCTGATCAGCCGCAGCAGCCAGGAGCGCGTCATAATTTGTATGCCCTTGAGCTGCCGCCTTCAAAATAAACTCGGCAAGATATGCCTTCACTGCCGGGGTTGAATGTTCAAAGGGCACTCTCGTCATGATGTCTTCAAGAACGCCTCTCATGAGCTGGATGAGTTGAGGGTCAAATTGCGACATGCCTTTAACTTTCGATATGGCCTTTAACCCGCATTAGCAGGTTCTGCGTCATCTTGAATGTATGAGCGACCTGCGTGGCGATTATTCGAGTTACTTTCATCCTCACCTCGATCTGCATGATAGCTCGACAGGTATGCCCCGCGACGGTCGCGCGGGGCGTCACCTTAGCTGATGTTCAGGCCAGCGATTTGCGATCGTTTCAACCCTCGGCCTGTCCACTGATCACGTCACCGAACAGACGCCAGGTCCGACCTTCGAACTTCATGAGCTGCAATTGTTCGATCGGTGCGAAGTCCGTCGGGCTTGTATTGATGGCAATTCCAGGCAACAGCAGTCCCGGCTCAAAATTCTTGAGATTGGCGGCCTGCTTCATGACGTTCTCGCGGGTGAGATCGTCGCCGCACTGCCTCAGCACCTGAACCATGGTGCGCGACACACTGTATCCGACGATGTAGCCGGCGTCGGTCTTGTCACCGCCCGGGATATATTTGTCCATGAAGGCATTCCATGCCTTCATGTCGGCATCGTTCTTCCACTGCGGGTCGGTCGCGTCTTTCAGATATGCAGCCGACACGATGCCCTGTGCATGCTCAAATCCGGCGGGCTTCATGACACTGCCGATGGATGCCGAGACGTTGTTGAGGATAAGCAACGGCTTCCAGCCGATTTCAGATACTTTTACGATCGCCTGTGCCGCGAATTTTGGCGTTGCGACATTGAAGAAAACGTTGGCGCCGGTCGATTGCAACGTCACTACTTGCGAGTCGATGGTCGGGTCGGTCGTCTCATAGCTTTTTTCGCCGACGATCATGGACGTTGCCTTGGTGCCCAGGCCATCCTTCAGGCCTATGATGTAGTCCTTTCCGTAATCATCGTCCTGGTACAAGATTGCGATCTTGGCGTCAGGCACCTCTTTCAGGAGATACTTCGCGTAAATGCGGCCTTCGGTCGGATAGCTGGGCTGCCAACCCATCGTCCACGGGAAGTGCTTGGGATCATTCCACTTCGCAGCACCGGTGGCGACGAACAGCTGCGGCACCTTCTTTTCATTCATGTAGGTGTGAATGGCGCTGTTTGTGGGCGTGCCCAATGAATCAAAAATCAGCAGCACGTTGTCGTCTTCGACCAGCTTTCGTGCCTGCTCGAACGTCTTCGGCGGGCTGTATCCGTCGTCGTACGAGATGAAGTCGATCTTGCGACCGTTGATCCCGCCCTCGTCGTTGATCATTTGAAAAAATGCCGTCTCGGTCTTGCCTATCACCGCGCACCGCGTAGGCCGACGCCGGCCCGCTGTAGGGCATGATGTTGCCGATCTTGATCTGGCTGTCGGTCGCCCCCGGCCCGTACTTCTTTTGAGCGGCAACCGCCTGCGAGACGAAAGGACCCGCAAGTTGCAGCGCGCCGAGCGTGAGGCAAGCTTTAAGAAGAGTTCGCCGCCCGACGCCGCGGGCAAGTGGGTTGGTAGACATCGTCACTTCTCCTGGGTTTCGAAACTGCCCCAAGTTCTTGTGATGCAATTTACCAAGGTCCGTCGGTGACGGGCCGTTTCAGCGCGCGACCTCTGCTCGTACGGGTTCGCGAAACGATGGTCTTCATGGGAAAGAGCGAATAGCGGCGGAGACGTAACCGGTCTGCGGCGTTCTTGAGCGCACTTAAATTGCGGTCTTTGGTATCTGCCACCGGTGGCGTGTGAGACATAGTATCTCCGAATTTAGCGCGGCGCATCGACGTCGCGCTTGCACGGCTAAACCTAAACGCTCTTTGATGAAGGCATCCTGTCCGGCGGGTTAATTCTTGTTCATCCGTGGTGTTGCGGCGTAACTCTCGTACTTTAAAATCTTGCGAAGCAGAGCCACGGCCGTTCACGGCACGGCGAACACTTATTATCGAATGACTTCAACCGCTGCGAGCGGAACGCCGATGCACAGCACCATTCGCGCTCGTCAGATTGTGAGCCGTGTTGATCAGCGCGAGATGCGAGAAGGCTTGCGGGAAATTTCCCAATTGTCGCCTGACGGATGGGTCGTATTCCTC
>Ga0307508_10001775_pt1 | contig 23968 bp, 21 predicted proteins | sample 9_EM_MG_FD_203089 | JGI IMG/M metagenome (GOLD analysis project Ga0307508, IMG submission 203089) | Populus trichocarpa ectomycorrhiza microbial communities from riparian zone in the Pacific Northwest, United States - 9_EM | ecosystem: Host-associated > Plants > Roots > Unclassified | place... | reverse complement strand
CACGTCGTCTCGCACCTGTCCTCGACGGCGATCGACGCCGGTACGGCCCACCCCGAGCTGAAGCTGATCGACGCCTCCTGATGCGCACGCTCCACGCGGCGCCGCTGGTCCGGTACGCCCTCGCCGACGGCGCCGCCGAGCTGCGCGACGGCGCGGTCCTGGTAGACGGCGGCCGCGTCGCGGCCATCGGCCCCCTGGGCGAGCTGCGGGCCGCGCATCCGCGGGCCCGGGTGCGGCAGTGGCCCGGCACCCTCGGCCCCGCCCTCGTCCACGACGGGCCGGTGCCGGACGCGCCGACGCCCCGGGAGCGCGTCCACGCCCTGCTGCGGCTGGGCGCGACGGCGGTCCTGGCCGAGCACGTCGCCGACCCCGCGCTGCGCGCCGCCGCCGAACGCAACGAGGTCGCCGTCCTCGACCGGCCGCGCCCGGCCGCCCTGGCCGAGGCCGGACGGGCCGATCTGGCGGTCTTCGGCGCGGACGGGGCCTGCCTGGCCACCGTGCTCGCCGGACGCCTGGTGCACCGCCGCCGCTGAGCCCCGCACGGAGCGGCGCGCCGACCCCCGTACGGAGCGGCGCGCCGACCCCCGCACCGGGCGGCGCGGCGCGAGGTGAACAATGGGCGGGTGACCCGAGCATCCCTGGACAAGCAGCCGCACGAAGTCGCCGCGATGTTCGACGACGTGGCGGCCAACTACGACCTGACCAACGACGTGCTGTCGCTCGGCCAGGCCCGGCTGTGGCGCAAGGCGGTCGCCCGCGCCGTCGACGCCCGCCCCGGGGACCGGGTGCTCGACCTCGCCGCCGGTACGGGCACCTCCTCGCTTCCCTACGCGGAGGCCGGTGCGTACGTGGTGCCCTGTGACTTCTCGCTCGGCATGCTCCGCGAGGGCAAGCGCCGCCACCCGCGGCTGCCGCTGACGGCGGGCGACGCGACCCGGCTGCCCTTCGCGGACGGGGTCTTCGACGCCGTCACGATCTCCTTCGGGCTGCGCAACGTGCAGGACACCGAGGGTGCGCTGCGCGAGATGCTGCGGGTGACCCGGCCGGGCGGGCGGCTGGTCGTCTGCGAGTTCAGCCACCCCACCTGGGCCCCGTTCCGCACGGTCTACAGCGAGTACCTGATGCGTGCGCTGCCGCCGATCGCGACGGCGGTCAGCAGCAGCCCGGACGCGTACGTCTACCTGGCCGAGTCCATCCGTACCTGGCCCGACCAGCCCGCGCTGGCCGCCCGCCTCCGCGAGGTGGGCTGGACCCGCACGGCCTGGCGCAATCTGACCGGCGGCATCGTGGCCCTGCACCGCGCCACCCGCCCCTGACGTCAGGGCCCGCCGGGGCCTGGCACCCGCCCGGCCCCGGCGCCGGGGCCCCGGGCTCAGAGGTCCAGACGGAAGCACACGGCGGGGGACTTCGACACCGGTGTCACCAGATGCTCGCCCACCCGCATGCCCAGCCTCCGCGCCACCGCGATCGACCGGTCGTTGCGCTCGTGCACCATCGCCACCACGCGTCCGATCCCGGCGGCCCGCACCCGCTCCAGGGTCGTCCGCGCGGCGGCCGTGGCGTACCCCCTGCCCCAGTGGGCGCGCCCCAGCCGCCAGCCGATCTCGATCTCGCCCGCCGGTCCCCAGTCATGCGGCCACGGCTGGGCGCCGGTGAAGCCCACCACCTCATCCGAGGCGTCGAGCAGCGTGTACAGACAACAGCCGTGCCGCTCGGCGTGATCGCGCTGGCGGGCGGTGAACTCCTCGTAGTGGGCGAGGGACTGGGACGCACCGCCGTGGAACTCCATCACCTCCGGGTCGTCGAAGACCCGGTGCCAGGCCGCGGCGTCCTCGGATGTGGGCACGCGGAGCCGTATCACAGGCTGAGTCACGGTCATGGCGGGGCCGCCCTTCGCAGTCGCCGGAGTACGCCCCCATAGACTGCACATGTCCAGTGCCCGGCGCGACCGGCACGCTGTTACCCAGGCCACGGGAGACCCTGCGTGAGCGAGACCGCACCCACCGCGAGCGCCACCGGAAGCGCATCCTCCGGGATCTCGGAGCGCAGCGCCGATGTGATCGTCGTCGGCGCCGGACCGGCCGGTTCCACTACGGCGTACCACCTGGCCAAGTCGGGACTCGACGTTCTGCTGCTGGAGAAGACGGCGTTCCCGCGCGAGAAGGTGTGCGGCGACGGTCTGACCCCGCGCGCGACCAAGCAGCTCGTCGCGATGGGCATCGACATCTCCGAAGAGGCGGGCTGGCTGCGCAACCGCGGCCTGCGGATCATGGGCGGCGGCATCCGGCTGGAGCTGGACTGGCCGGATCTGGCCGCCTACCCCAACTACGGCCTGGTGCGTAAGCGCGACGACTTCGACGACCAGCTGGCGCGGCAGGCCCAGAAGGCCGGGGCGCGGCTGTACGAGCGCTGCAACGTGGGCGCCCCGATCACCGACGACCGCACCGGCCGCATCACCGGCGTCGAGGCGAAGCTGGGCGAGGAGAAGACGCCCGTCACCTTCCACGCCCCGCTGGTCGTCGCCGCCGACGGCAACTCCACCCGGCTCTCGCTCGCCATGGGCCTGCACCGGCGCGAGGACCGGCCGATGGGCGTGGCGGTGCGCACGTACTTCACCTCGCCCCGCCACGACGACGACTACCTCGAATCCTGGCTGGAGTTGTGGGACAAGCGCGGCGCCGAGGACCGGCTGCTGCCCGGCTACGGCTGGATCTTCGGCATGGGTGACGGCACGAGCAACGTCGGCCTCGGCGTGCTCAACACCTCGTCCTCCTTCAAGGAGCTGGACTGGCGCGACATCCTCAAGGCGTGGTGCGCGTCCCTGCCGGAGGAGTGGGGCTACACCCCGGACAACATGACCGGTCCGATCCGCGGCGCGGCCCTCCCCATGGCCTTCAACCGGCAGCCGCACTACACCCGTGGGCTGCTGCTCGTCGGTGACGCGGGCGGCATGGTCAACCCGTTCAACGGCGAGGGCATCGCCTATGCGATGGAATCCGGACAGATCGCGGCGGACGTGATCGTCCAGGCCCATTCCCGCGCCACCCCCGCCCAGCGGGAGATGGCACTGCGGCGCTACCCGCGGGTCCTCAAGGACGTGTACGGCGGTTACTACACGCTGGGCCGCGCGTTCGTGAAGCTGATCGGCAACCCGAAGGTGATGAAGCTGGCGACGGAGCGCGGGCTCACCCACCCGATGCTGATGCGCTTCACGCTGAAGCTGCTGGCCAACCTGACGGACCCGACGGGCGGCGACGCGATGGACCGCATCATCAACGCCCTGACGAAGGTGGCCCCGCGCGCCTGACGCCTCCAGGTCGGCTCCGGATCGCCTCCAGGCCGGCTCCAGGCCGTCGCTAGGCCGTCGTGCTACGCCGCGTCGGGGCTCTCGCTGGTGATCACGCCGAAGGGGGCCCCGGCCACGTCCGTCAGCCAGGCCATCCGGCCGATGCCCTCCGACGTCATGGCGGGCATCAGCACGGACCCGCCCAGCTCTTGACCCTTCGCGACGACCCGGTCACAGTCCGCCACCTCGAAGTACGGCAGCCACTGCGGCGGCGTCGAATGTCCCTGCTGGAGCTGCGCGACGCCGCCGAAGGTGCCGTCCTTGCCGCCGCCGGTCGTCGACAGGACGGTGTACGTACCGCCGGGGAACGACATCTCCTCGGAGTCCCAGCCGAAGACGATGCGGTAGAAGGCGCGGGCCGCGGCCGGGTCGGGGGAGTGCAGCTCCGTCCAGCACAGCGAGCCGGGCTCGGTGACCGCCTCCAGACCGGACGTCTTGCCGGGCTGCCAGACCGCGAACCGGGCGCCGCCGGGGTCGGTGAACTGCCCCATCCGCCCCTCGTCGAAGACGTCGAACGGCGCGGTGCGCACACTGCCGCCCGCGTGCTCGACGGAGCGCGCGGTGGTGTCGGCGTCGGGGGTCTGGAAGTACGGGGTCCAGGCGGACCGGGCCCCGGCGTCGGTGAGCGGGCCGAGGGCGGCGACGGTCTTGCGGCCGTGGGTGAAGAAGCCGTATCCGCCCGCTTCGGGACCGGCCGACTCGAAGGCCCAGCCCAGCAGTCCGCCGTAGAAGGCGCGGGCCGCCTCGATGTCGGGGGCGCCGAGATCCAGCCAGTTGGGTGCGCCGGGGACGAAATCGGTGGTGAGCATGGCCGCTCCTTCGGCGATCGTGCGCAAGGGACTTATGTGGTGCTCCGAGTGTGGGGCTCCGGTGTTCCGACTGTGGTGTTCTGACGACAGTTCTCAGTCTGGCACCGGGCGGTCGCGCGGGCCCGCCGGCGGTGGTGCCATGGAAGGGAGGGGGCGCCGTGCGCGGCTGCCGCGGCGACGCCGGACCGATCGGGTCCACGGGCCGGTTCCTGGCCCCGGTGGGCCTTTCAGGAGGTACACCATGACGAAGGCCGCAGACATCATGCACCCGGGCGCGCAGTGGATTCCGGCCACGGAGAACCTGGAGCGCGCCGCGCAGCTGATGCGCGATCTGGATGTGGGCGCCCTGCCCATCAGCGACAGCCAGGAGCGGCTGTGCGGCATTCTCACCGACCGCGACGTCGTCGTCGGCTGTGTGTCCCAGGGCCGCGATCCGTCCCGGATGACGGCGGGGGACCTCGCCAAGGGCACGCCGCGCTGGATCAGCTCGGACGCCGACGTCTCCGAGGTGCTGCGGGAGATGGAGCAGCACCGCATCCGCAGGCTGCCGGTGATCGACAAGAACAAGCGGCTGGTCGGCATGATCAGCGAGGCGGATCTGGCCCGGAATGTCTCCGAGCAGCAGATCGGCGAGTTCGTGGAGAAGGTCTACGCCACGTAGACAGGCGTGAGGCCGCCGTTCCGCTCTGAGCGGCGAGGAACGGCGGCCCCATGGCCGGAATCAGCCGAAAGCCAGCCTGAGGTCAGCCTGAGCGGCCTCAGGCGGCCCAGGCGGCTCCTCCGGCTCAGAGGACGCGGACGGCCCCGGTCGGCTGGTCGTAGTCCAGCGGACGCTCGACGATGCCCGTGCTCGGGTTCTGGGCGCCGATGAACTTGCCGTCGCCGATGTAGACGCCGACGTGGTACGCGCTGCCGGAGCTGCCCCAGTAGAGCAGGTCGCCCGCCTGGAGGTTGTCCAGCGACACCTGGGTGCCGGTGGCCGACTGGTCCTGCGAGACCCGCGGCAGGTCGATGCCGACCTGCTTGAACGCGGCCTGGGTCAGGCTGGAGCAGTCGTACGAGGACGGGCCGCTGGACCCGAGCACATACGCCTTGCCCAGCTGCGCCTTGAGGAAGCTGATCACCGAGGCGGCGTTGCCGGTGGCGTTGGAGCCGACGGCGCTGGAGACCGAGGTGGTGGAGAGGGTGGCGCGCTCGGCGGAGCGGGACGCCTTCTCGGCCCGGGCCTCGGCGGCCTTCTTCGCGGCGGCGCGGCGCGCCTCGGCCTCACGCTCCTTCTTGTCGGCAACCGCCTTGGCCTTCTTGGCGGCGGTCTTGGCCTGGGCGGCGGCCTGGTCCTGCTGGGCCTGGAGCTCGTAGCCGGAGGCCGCCTGCTGCGTGGCGGCAGCCGTCTGGGCGGCCGTGTTCGCCAGCGTGTCGCTGACGGTCGGCATTTCGAGCGTGGCCTCGTGGGCGGCAGGCTCGGCGGCGGAGGCGGGCATGGCAGCGCCGGCCACCGCGAGGGTGAGGAAGCCACCGGTCATCCCGGCGCGGAGTGCACGCGTGGAAGCGGCGGCACGACGGGGCTTCCGGTGGCTGGGTATGTGTGCGATCGGGGACATAGGTCACTGGGTACCAGGGCCCAAAGGCCCGGATCAACAAAAGTGGTCTGCACCACATTTGGCATGTACGCAGCCAAAATCCGGGCTAAATGGTCTTCATCGCGGTCACCGGCGCCATGCCCGAATTCCTCGATCATGTCTCTACGCATGGCATTTGGCGTCACGCGGTCACGGCGGGCGGCCTATCACCGATGCGGCCCGCATACCAATGGTTCCCGCCAAATCGAGATCCACAACTCTTTCCGGGGTGGGATACCTCACGGATTCGTGTCCATTTTGTGACGCTCGTGAATGGAAGCGCGAACCAGTGATCAAGGGGTGTCGGAGAGCGGCTCGGGCCGGGGTCGAGTGAAGGGTCGAGAAGGGGATCGAGAGGGGGTGGGTGCGGGTCACTCGCGAGGATGGGGGTCCAATATCAGCTGACGATGCCCGCCTCAAATTTGCATGTATGTACCATGTCTTGGTAGGGGCGCACCGCGCTCACCTGTGATGACGTTCTCGAATGTCACGGCTCGTGACTGAATGGATGCTTCACGTACAAGATCACCGCTCATCCGACTTCATGATCCTTCGTCAGGTGGTGGAGATCACAAAGACGTTGGCGTACCCCGTGTCGCAGATCACAGACCGACGGGCATAAGATGCAGGCGAAACGGGCTTGTGAACTGCCTCACATGAACGCGATCTTCGTGGGGTAGGGCAGGTCCGAACGGTCCGCCAGCCAGTCATCGTCGACTGAAGGGAGCGAGGACGGTGAACGCATACGCGCCCATCCTCGTACTGGGAGCACTCGGGGCAGGTTTTGCGGTCTTCTCGGTGTTCATGGCCGCGATCATCGGCCCCAAGCGCTACAACCGGGCCAAGCTCGAGGCCTATGAGTGCGGCATCGAGCCGACTCCGCATCCGGCCGGCGGTGGGCGCTTCCCCATCAAGTACTACCTGACGGCGATGCTCTTCATCGTCTTCGACATCGAGATCGTCTTCCTCTACCCCTGGGCCGTCACCTTCGACGCCCTGGGGCTGTTCGGGCTCGTGGAGATGCTCCTCTTCGTGCTCACCGTCTTCGTCGCCTATGCGTACGTCTGGCGGCGCGGCGGCCTGGAGTGGGACTAAAGGGGCTCAAGAGGAGATAGGGGAAACAGCGCATGGGTATCGAAGAGAAACTTCCGAGCGGGTTCCTGCTGACCACCGTCGAACAGGCCGCCGGGCTGGCCCGTAAGTCCTCCGTTTTCCCGGCCACCTTCGGCCTGGCCTGCTGCGCCATCGAGATGATGACGACGGGTGCCGGGCGCTACGACCTCGCCCGCTTCGGCATGGAAGTCTTCCGCGGCTCGCCCCGGCAGGCCGATCTGATGATCGTCGCCGGGCGGGTCAGCCAGAAGATGGCCCCGGTGCTGCGCCAGGTCTACGACCAGATGCCGAACCCGAAGTGGGTCATCTCGATGGGCGTGTGCGCCTCCAGCGGCGGCATGTTCAACAACTACGCCATCGTGCAGGGCGTCGACCACATCGTCCCCGTCGACATCTATCTGCCCGGCTGCCCGCCGCGGCCCGAGATGCTCCTGGACGCGATCCTCAAACTCCACCAGAAGATCCGCGAGGAGAAGCTCGGCGTGAACCGCGAGCAGGCGGCCCGTGAGGCGGAGGAAGCGGCGATGAAGGCGCTCCCGACGATCGAGATGAAGGGGCTGCTGAGGTGACAGCGAACGGTAACGGGGTCAATCCCGATAAGGACCTCAACGCCGAGAACCTCCCCGGCCGCCGCGGTGACCAGGGCGAGGCCATCCGCGTCCAGCACGGCATGTTCGGCGCCAACAACGGCGGCGACACCACCGGCTACGGCGGGCTGGTGCGCCCCGTACGGCTGCCCGGCCAGGCCAGCCGCCCGTACGGGGGCTGGTTCGACGAGGTCGCCGACGAGCTGGAGGGCGCGCTGGAGGAGCAGTCGCTGCTCCCGGGCAACGCGATCGAGAAGACCGTCGTGGACCGCGACGAGCTGACCTTCCACATCGCGCGCGAACATCTGCCGCGGGTCGCCCGGACCCTGCGCGACGACCCGGCGCTCCGCTTCGAGCTGTGCACGGGCGTCAGCGGCGTCCACTTCCCCGGCGACAAGGGCCGTGAGCTGCACGCCGTCTACCACCTGCGGTCGATCACCCATAACCGGGTGATCCGGCTGGAGGTGAGCGCCCCGGACAGCGATCCGCACATCCCGTCGGTCGTCGACGTCTATCCGACCAACGACTGGCACGAGCGGGAGACCTACGACTTCTTCGGCATCGTCTTCGACGGTCACCCCGCACTGACGCGGATCATGATGCCCGACGACTGGCAGGGCTTCCCGCAGCGCAAGGACTACCCCCTCGGTGGCATCCCCGTCGAGTACAAGGGCGCCCAGATCCCGGCTCCGGACCAGCGGAGGTCGTACAGCTGATGTCTGCCACCCACGCAAACCCCTCTGCCTCCTCCGCTTCCGGGCGCGAGACCACCGAGGGCACCGTCTACACCGTCACCGGCGGCGACTGGGACGAGGTCGTGGCCGCCGCGGCGAAGGCGGACGACGAGCGGATCATCGTCAACATGGGTCCGCAGCACCCCTCCACCCACGGGGTGCTCCGGCTGATCCTGGAGATCGACGGCGAGACGGTCACCGAGGCGCGCTGCGGAATCGGTTATCTGCACACCGGCATCGAGAAGAACCTCGAATACCGGAACTGGACGCAGGGCACCACGTTCGTGACGCGCATGGACTATCTGACGCCCTTCTCCAACGAGGCGGCGTACTGCCTGGGCGTCGAGAAGCTCCTCGGCATCGAGGACCAGATCCCGGACCGCGCCACCATCATCCGGGTGCTGATGATGGAGTTGAACCGGATCTCCTCCCATCTGGTGTGCATCGCCACCGGTGGCATGGAGCTGGGCGCGACCACCGTCATGATCTACGGCTTCCGCGACCGCGAACTGGTCCTGGACCTCTACGAGCTGATCACCGGCCTGCGGATGAACCACGCGTACATCCGTCCCGGCGGCCTCGCCCAGGATCTGCCGCCCGGTGCGGTCGACCAGGTCCGCGCGTTCCTGAAGACGATGCGCAAGAATCTGGTCGAATACGACAAGCTCGCGACCGGGAACCCCATCTTCAAGGCCCGCCTCCAGGACGTCGGCTACCTCGATATCGCCGGGTGCATGGCGCTCGGCGTGACCGGCCCGATACTGCGCTCCACCGGGCTGCCGCACGACCTGCGCAAGGCCCAGCCGTACTGCGGCTACGAGAGTTATGACTTCGAGGTGCCGACCGCCGACACCTGCGACGCCTACGGCCGTTTCCTGGTCCGGCTGGAGGAGATGCGCCAGTCGCTGCGCATCGTCGAACAGTGCCTGGACCGGCTGGAGCCCGGACCGGTCATGGTCGCGGACAAGAAGATCGCCTGGCCCGCGCAGCTCGCGCTCGGAGCGGACGGGCTCGGCAACTCCCTCGACCACATCAAGAACATCATGGGCACTTCGATGGAGGCCCTGATCCACCACTTCAAGCTGGTGACCGAGGGATTCCGGGTCCCGCCCGGACAGACGTACGTGGCCGTCGAGTCGCCCAAGGGCGAACTGGGCGTGCACATGGCCAGCGACGGCGGCACCCGCCCGTACCGCGTCCACTTCCGCGATCCGTCGTTCACCAATCTCCAGGCCGTGGCGGCCATGTGCGAGGGCGGCCAGGTCGCCGACGTCATCGTCGCCGTCGCGTCCATCGACCCCGTGATGGGAGGCGTCGACCGGTGACAGACGTGACTCTGGGCATGCCGCAGCTGCCCGCCCCCGACTACCCGGCCGAGGTGCGGTCCCGGCTGGAGGCGGACGCCGCGGAGGTGATCGCCCGCTACCCGGACAGCCGCAGCGCCCTGCTGCCGCTGCTGCACCTGGTGCAGTCCGAGGAGGGCCATGTCACCCGCACCGGCATCCGGTTCTGCGCCGAGGTGCTGGACCTGACCACCGCCGAGGTCACCGCGGTCGCCACCTTCTACACCATGTACCGGCGCAAGGCCTCGGGCGACTACCAGGTCGGGGTGTGCACCAACACCCTGTGCGCGGTGCTGGGCGGGGACTCGATCTTCGAGGAGCTGCAGAGCCATCTGGAGCTGGGCAACGGGGAGACCACCGAGGACGGCAAGGTCACCCTGGAGCACATCGAGTGCAACGCGGCCTGCGACTTCGCCCCCGTGGTGATGGTCAACTGGGAGTTCTTCGACAACCAGACGGTGGGCTCCGCCAAGCAGCTGGTCGACGACCTCCGGGCGGGCCGCACCGTCACCCCGACCCGCGGCGCGCCGCTGTGCACGTTCAAGGAGACCGCGCGCATCCTCGCCGGTTTCCCCGACCCGCGCCCGGGCGCCGTCGAGGCCGGTGGCTCCGCCGGACCCGCCTCGCTCACCGGGCTGCGGCTGGCCAAGGGGGAGGAGGCGCCCGGCCGGGTCGTCTCGCCGAGGTACGGGGGCGCCCCGCAGGACGAGGTGCCGCCGACGCACCCCAGTTCGCATGACGCACCGCAGCGGACCTCGGCCTCCGATCCGCACCACCCGGCAGGTCCGGTCGCCGAGGAGGGGGAGTGATGACCGTGACGACCGAGCGATCCGGGCACAGCCCCGAGAAGCTGCTGGCACCCGTGCTCTCCGCACACTGGGACGAGGCGAACTCCTGGACGCTGCGTGCCTATCTGCGGCACGAGGGCTACCAGGGCAGCGCCAAGGCCCTCGCCATGGACCCCGATGCCGTCATCGCGCTGGTGAAGGACGCGGGACTGCGCGGCCGCGGCGGCGCGGGCTTCCCCACCGGAATGAAGTGGCAGTTCATCCCGCAGGGCGACGGCAAGCCGCACTATCTCGTCGTCAACGCCGACGAGTCGGAACCCGGCACCTGCAAGGACATCCCCCTTCTCTACGCCAATCCGCACGCCCTCATCGAGGGCATGGTCATCGCCTGCCACGCCATCCGCTCCGAACACGCCTTCATCTACCTGCGCGGCGAGACCGTGCCGGTGCTGCGCAGGCTGCACGAGGCCGTACGCGAGGCATACGAGGCGGGCTACCTGGGCACGGCCGAGCGGCGCAGGGAGAAGCTCGGGGTGGACGGGCTTCCCGGCCTCGACATCACGGTGCACGCGGGCGCGGGTGCGTACATCTGCGGTGAGGAGACCGCACTGCTGGACTCGCTGGAGGGCCGCCGCGGCCAGCCCCGGCTGCGGCCCCCCTTCCCCGCGGTCGCCGGTCTGTACGCGTGCCCCACTGTGGTGAACAACGTCGAATCCATCGCCTCGGTTCCCTCGATCCTGAACAAGGGCAAGGAATGGTTCCGTGCGATGGGCAGCGAGAAGTCCCCGGGCTTCACGCTCTACTCGCTGTCCGGGCATGTGGCCAACCCCGGCCAGTTCGAGGGCCCGCTCGGCATCACCCTGCGCCAGCTGCTCGACATGAGCGGCGGCATGCGCCCCGGCCACCAGCTGAAGTTCTGGACGCCGGGCGGCTCGTCCACCCCGCTGCTCACCGAGGAACACCTCGACGTCCCGCTGGACTACGAGGGCGTGGGCGCGGCCGGGTCGATGCTGGGAACCAAGGCGCTCCAGTGCTTCGACGAAACGACCTGCGTGGTGCGGGCGGTGACCCGCTGGACCGAGTTCTACGCGCATGAATCCTGCGGCAAGTGCACACCCTGCCGCGAGGGCACGTACTGGCTGGTGCAGCTGCTGCGCGACGTGGAGGCGGGCAAGGGGCGGATGGCCGACCTCGACAAGCTGGCCGACATCGCCGACAACATCAACGGCAAGTCGTTCTGCGCGCTGGGCGACGGCGCGGCCAGCCCCATCTTCTCCTCGCTCCAGTACTTCCGGGCGGAGTACGAGCAGCACATCACCGGCGGAGGCTGTCCCTTCGACCCGGCCAAGTCCACCGTCTGGGCCGACGAGCCGCGTTCCACTCATCTGGGGGTGACCGCATGACCGTGACCACCAACGCGCCCTCGGGAGGCGGGGAGGCGGCGGTGCCGCGAGAGGACCTGGTCTCCGTCACCATCGACGGGATCGAGATCTCCGTCCCCAAGGGGACCCTGGTCATCCGCGCCGCCGAACTCCTCGGCATCGAGATCCCGCGCTTCTGCGACCACCCGCTGCTCGACCCCGCGGGCGCCTGCCGCCAGTGCATCGTCGAGGTGGAGGGCCAGCGCAAGCCGATGGCCTCCTGCACCATCACCTGCACCGACGGCATGGTCGTGAAGACGCAGCTCACCTCGCCGGTCGCCGAGAAGGCGCAGCGCGGGGTGATGGAGCTGCTGCTGATCAACCATCCGCTGGACTGCCCGGTCTGCGACAAGGGCGGTGAATGCCCGCTGCAGAACCAGGCGATGAGCGCCGGACAGGCCGACAGCCGCTTCGAGGGCCAGAAGCGGACGTTCGCCAAGCCCGTCCCGGTCTCCGCCCAGGTGCTGCTGGACCGCGAGCGCTGTGTGCTGTGCGCGCGCTGCACCCGCTTCTCCAACCAGATCGCGGGCGACCCGATGATCGAGCTGCTGGAGCGGGGCGCGCTGCAGCAGGTCGGCACGGGGGAGGGCGACCCGTTCGAGTCGTACTTCTCCGGCAACACCATCCAGATCTGCCCGGTCGGCGCGCTCACCTCGGCCGCGTACCGCTTCCGCTCCCGCCCCTTCGACCTGGTCTCCTCGCCGAGCGTGTGCGAGCACTGCGCGGGCGGCTGCGCGACCCGCACCGACCACCGGCGCGGCAAGGTCATGCGGCGGCTCGCCGCGGACGACCCCGAGGTCAACGAGGAGTGGATCTGCGACAAGGGCCGCTTCGGCTTCCGCTACGCGCAGCTCCCCGACCGGCTCTCCACCCCGCTGGTGCGCAGCCGCGAGTCGGGGAAGCTGGAGCCCGCGGGCTGGCCCGAGGCCCTGGCGGCGGCAGCCGAGGGTCTGGCCGCGGCGCGCGGCCGCACCGGGGTGCTGACCGGCGGCCGGCTGACGGTGGAGGACGCGTACGCGTACGCCAAGTTCGCGAGGACCGTCCTGGAGACCAACGACATCGACTTCCGGGCCCGCGCGCACAGCGACGAGGAGGCCGACTTCCTGGCCGCCCACATCGCGGGCCGCGGCCGTGACCTGGACGGCGGCGGACTGACGTACGCGGCGCTGGAGAAGGCTCCGGCGGTGCTGCTGGCCGGGTTCGAGGCCGAGGAGGAGGCGCCCGGGGTCTTCCTGCGGCTGCGCAAGGCCCACCGCAAGCACGGTCAGCGCACCTTCTCGCTCGCCACCCACGCCACCCGGGGTCTGACGAAGGCGGGCGGCACCCTGCTGCCCGCCGCGCCCGGCACCGAGACCGAGTGGCTGGACGCGATCGCGGGACGCACGGGTCTGGACGAGGACGGTGAGCGGGCCGCCGAGGCGCTGCGCCAGGACGGCGCGGTCATCCTCGTCGGCGAGCGGCTGGCCTCGGTGGCGGGCGGACTGACCGCCGCCGTACGGGCCGCGGCCGCCACCGGGGCCACGCTCGCGTGGATTCCGCGCCGGGCGGGCGAGCGGGGCGCGATCGAGGCGGGCGCGCTGCCCGGGCTGCTGCCCGGCGGCCGTCCGGCGCACGATCCGCGGGCCCGTGAGGAGACCGCCGCGGTGTGGGGGATCACCGATCTGCCGCACCAGGTGGGCCGCGACACCGGCCAGATCGTGGAGGCCGCGGCGACCGGCGGGCTCGGCGCGCTGCTGGTCGGCGGGGTCGAGGTGGCGGATCTGCCCGATCCGGCGCGGGCCGTGGCGGCCCTGGAGGCGGCGGAGTTCGTGGTCAGCCTGGAGCAGCGGCCCTCGGAGGTCACCGAGCGGGCGGACGTGGTGCTTCCGGTCGCGGCCGCCGCCGAGAAGTCCGGCACGTTCCTCAACTGGGAGGGCCGGGCCCGGCTGTTCGAGGCCGCGCTCAAACCGGACCAGATGACCCGCCGTCACACCCTCCCGGACGCCCGGGTGCTGCACATGCTGGCCGACGCCCTCGATACGGACCTGGGCCTGCCGGATGTGGCGGCCGCCCGTACCGAGCTGACCCGGCTCGGCACCTGGCAGGGGCTGCGTGCCACCGCCCCGCTGGAGACCGGGGGCCCGCTGCCCCGGCCCGCCGAGGGCGAGGCGGTGCTCGCCGGTCACCGGCTGCTGCTCGATCTGGGGCGGCTGCAGGAGGGCGATCCGGCGCTGGCGGCGACCCGGCACGCCGCGGTGGCCCGGCTCTCGGCGGCGACCGCCGAGGAGGCGGGAGTGGCCGACGGACAGCCGCTGCGCGTCACCGGCCCGGCCGGTTCCGTCCAGCTGCCCCTGTGTGTGACGCCGATGCCCGACCGGGTCGTCTGGCTGCCGCTGGCCTCCACGGGCGGCGGTGTGCCGCGCGATCTGGGCGCCGGTCCCGGTGACGTCGTCACGATCGCCGCTCCCGCGACCGAGCCGGAGGTGTCCTCATGAAGTATCTGGCGGCAGAGGACCTGTCGATGTTCGGCCACGACCCGTGGTGGCTGATTCTGATCAAGGCCGTCTTCTGCTTCGCGTTCCTGATGCTGACGGTGCTGATCTCCATCGTGATGGAGCGCAAGGTGATGGGCTGGATGCAGCTGCGCATCGGGCCCAACCGGCACGGGCCCTGGGGCATGCTGCAGTCCCTCGCGGACGGCGTGAAGCTGATGCTCAAGGAGGACGTGGTCGTCAAGGGCGCCGACAAGGTGGTCTACGTCCTGGCGCCGATCGTCGCGGCCATCCCGGCCTTCATGGCGGTCGCGGTGATCCCGTTCGGCCCGTCCGGCGGCGAGGTGTCGGTCTTCGGGCACCGCACCGCGATGCAGCTGACCGATCTGCCGATCGCCGTCCTCTATATCCTCGCCACCGCCTCGGTCGGCATCTACGGCATCGTGCTGGCGGGCTGGTCGTCCGGGTCGACGTACCCGCTCCTCGGCGGGCTGCGCTCCTGCGCCCAGATGATCAGCTACGAGATCGCGATGGGCGTGTCGTTCGCGGCGGTGTTCCTCTACTCCGGGTCGATGTCGACCTCGCAGATCGTCGCGTCCCAGCAGGACCGCTGGTACGTGGTGCTGCTCCCGGTCTCGTTCCTCATCTACATCGTGGCGATGGTCGGGGAGACCAACCGGGCGCCGTTCGACATGCCGGAGTCCGAGGGCGACCTGGTGGGCGGCTTCAACACCGAGTACTCGTCGATCAAGTTCGCGCTGTTCATGCTCGCCGAGTACGTCAACATGGTCACTGTCTCGATGGTCGCCGTGACGCTCTTCCTCGGCGGCTGGCGGGCGCCCTGGCCGATCAGCACCTTCTGGGAAGGCGCCAACCACGGCTGGTGGCCGATGCTGTGGTTCCTCGGCAAGGTCGTCTCGTCGCTGTTCGTCTTCATCTGGATTCGCGCCTCGCTGCCCCGGGTGCGCTACGACCAGTTCATGAAGCTGGGCTGGAAGGTCCTCATCCCGATCTCGATGGTCTGGCTGATGCTGGTCGCCACCGTGCGGGCGCTGCGCAACGAGAACTACGACAACCAGTCGATCGTGCTGTATGTCGGCGGCGCGGTGATCGCACTGCTGCTGCTGTCCTTCGTCGTCGACATCTTCCGCGACCGCGGGGAGACCGCGAAGGGCGAGGCCGGAGCGGCCGTGGAGGAGGGCCCCGAGCCCGCCTTCGACCCGATGGCGGGCGGATTCCCGGTGCCGCCACTGCCCGGCCAGTCCCTGCCGCCCGTACCGCGACGGCGCTCCCGGCAGGAGCGGGAGCTGATTGTCAGTGGTGGCCCCGACACTGTGAGTGACGGAAAGGAGGCCGATGGTGTCTGACTTCCAGAACCCGGTGGCCGGCTTCGGCGTGACCTTCAAGGCCATGTTCAAGAAGCGGCTGACCGAGCAGTACCCCGAGGAGAAGAAGCCCACCGCGCCCCGCTTCCACGGACGTCACCAGCTCAACCGGCATCCGGACGGGCTGGAGAAGTGCATCGGATGCGAGCTGTGCGCCTGGGCCTGCCCGGCGGACGCGATCTACGTGGAGGGCGCGGACAACACCGAGGAGGAGCGCTACTCCCCGGGCGAGCGCTACGGCCGCGTCTACCAGATCAACTATCTGCGCTGCATCCTGTGCGGCCTGTGCGTCGAGGCGTGCCCCACCCGGGCGCTGACCATGACCAATGACTACGAACTGGCCGACCGCACCCGCGAATCGCTCATCTACACCAAGGAGGAGCTGCTCGCGGGCCTTACGGAGGACATGGTCGACAGCCCGCACGCCATCTACCCCGGGATGGACGAGCAGGACTACTACCGGGGGCTGGTGACCGAGGCCGCGCCGGGGACCACCCGTCAGGCCGCGGTCAGCAAGGGCGAGACGCCCGAGACCGACGGTGAGCAGGCCGAAGAGGAGGTTCAGGCATGAGCGGCGCACTGGCCGCGGCGGCCTCCACCACCTCCACCGGTGAGGCCGTCCAGTTCTGGGTGCTCGGCACGGTCGCCGTGATCGGCGCGCTGGGCACGATCCTGATGCGCAAGGCCGTGCACAGCGCCCTGAGCCTGGCCGGCACCATGATCATCCTGGCGGTCTTCTACCTCGCCAACGGGGCGTACTTCCTGGGCGTCGTCCAGATCGTCGTCTACACCGGCGCGATCATGATGCTGTTCCTCTTCGTCGTGATGCTGGTCGGCGTCACCGCCGCGGATTCGCTGAAGGAGACGCTGAAGGGGCAGCGCTGGCTCGCCGCCCTGTGCGGGCTCGGCTTCGGCATCCTGCTGTGCGCCGGAATCGGAAACGCCTCGCTGACGACGTTCGCCGGGCTCGGGCAGGCCAACTCCGGTGGCAATGTGGAGGGTCTGGCGGCCCTGGTCTTCACCAAGTACGTCTTCGCCTTCGAGATCACCGGCGCCCTGCTGATCACCGCGGCGGTCGGCGCGATGGTGCTGACCCACCGCGAGCGCACCGAGCGCGCGCTCAGCCAGCGCGAGCAGTCCGAGGCGCGGGTGCGCACCGGCAAGCACGTCCCGCCGCTGCCCGCCCCGGGTGTCTACGCCCGGCACAACGCGGTGGACATCCCCGGCCTGCTGCCCGACGGCACGACCTCCGACCTGAGCGTCAGCGCGACGCTGCGCGCCCGCGGCCAGGTCCGGGACGTCTCCGGTGAGGCGCTGGCGGAGCTGGCGGCGCTGGAGCAGCGCTCGGAGCGCTGGCTGGGCCGGAAGCCGGGGAGCGGCGACAGCGCGTCCGAGGACCCCGAGCACCACAAGGGAGTCGCCAAGTGAATCCGGTCAACTACCTCTACCTGGCCGCCCTGTTGTTCACCATCGGTGCGGCCGGGGTCGTGATCCGGCGGAACGCGATCGTCCTCTTCATGTGCGTCGAGCTGATGCTGAACGCGTGCAACCTCGCGTTCGTCACCTTCTCCCGGCTGCACGGCAACCTCGACGGCCAGATCATCGCGTTCTTCACGATGGTCGTCGCGGCGGCGGAGGTCGTGGTCGGCCTCGCGATCATCGTGACCGTCTTCCGCTCCCGCCATTCGGCCTCGGTCGACGACGCCAGCCTGATGAAGCTCTAGAAGGGGTCGCGTTCAAGTGGAGAACCTCATCGGATTGCTCGTCGCGGCCCCGCTGCTCGGCGCGGCGCTGCTGCTGTGCGGGGGGCGGCGGCTCGACCGCACGGGCCACTACCTCGGCACGGCGCTCGCGGGCGCCTCCTTCGTGATCGGCGCCGTGCTCTTCGCCGACATGCTCGGACGGGGCGAGCACGACCGCGCTCTGCACAGCCAGGTCTTCAGCTGGATTCCGGTGGGCGGCTTCCGCGCGGACGTCGCCTTCCAGCTCGACCAGCTGTCGATGACCTTCGTCCTGCTGATCTCGGGTGTGGGCACGCTGATCCACATCTACTCGATCGGCTACATGGCGCACGACGAGCGGCGCCGCCGCTTCTTCGGCTATCTCAATCTCTTCCTCGCGGCCATGCTGCTGCTCGTCCTCGCCGACAACTACCTGCTGCTGTACGTCGGCTGGGAGGGCGTCGGCCTCGCCTCGTACCTGCTCATCGGCTTCTGGCAGCACAAGCCGAGCGCGGCGACGGCGGCGAAGAAGGCGTTCATCGTCAACCGCGTCGGCGACATGGGCCTGTCCATCGCGATCATGCTGATGTTCACGACGTTCGGCTCCTTCGCCTTCGCCCCCGTGCTGGCCAACGCGAACGACGCGAGCGAGGGCAAGCTCACCGCCATCGGGCTGATGCTGCTGCTCGCCGCGTGCGGCAAGTCGGCCCAGGTGCCGCTGCAGTCCTGGCTCGGCGACGCGATGGAGGGCCCGACCCCGGTCTCGGCCCTGATCCACGCGGCGACGATGGTGACCGCGGGCGTCTACCTGATCACCCGCTCCGGCGCGATCTTCAACGCCGCGCCCGACGCCCAGGCCGCGGTGGTCACGGTCGGCGCGGTCACGCTGCTCTTCGGTGCGATCGTCGGTTGCGCGAAGGACGACATCAAGAAGGCGCTGGCCGGGTCGACCATGTCGCAGATCGGCTACATGATCCTGGCCGCCGGGCTCGGCCCGATCGGCTATGTCTTCGCGATCATGCACCTGGTCACCCACGGCTTCTTCAAGGCGGGCCTGTTCCTCGGCGCCGGGTCGGTCATGCACGGCATGAACGACGAGGTCGACATGCGCAAATACGGCGGCCTGCGAAAGTACATGCCGGTCACCTTCGTCACCTTCGGGCTCGGCTACCTCGCCATCATCGGCTTCCCGGGGCTCTCCGGCTTCTGGTCCAAGGACAAGATCATCGAAGCGGCCTTCGCCAAGGGCGGCACCGAGGGCTGGATTCTCGGCGGCGCGGCCCTGCTGGGCGCGGCCATCACCGCGTACTACATGACGCGCGTGATGCTGATGACCTTCTTCGGCGAGAAGCGCTGGGAGCGCGACGCGCAGGGCAACGAGCCGCATCCGCACGAGTCGCCGAAGTCCATGACCATCCCCATGATCGTCCTGGCCTTCGGATCGGTCTTCGCGGGCGGGCTGTTCAGCCTGAACGACGCGTTCCTTAAGTGGCTGGAGCCGGTCACCGGCCACAGCCACGGCCACTCCCCGCTCAGCGCCGCGACGGTCACGGCCGGGACGATGGTCGTCCTCGTGATCGGCGTCGCGCTCGCCTGGGCGCAGTACGGACGCAAGCCCGTGCCGCGCACCGCGCCGCGCGGCTCCCTGCTCACCCGGGCCGCCCGCCGCGATCTGCTCCAGGACGACTTCAACCACGTGGCGCTCGTCCAGCCCGGCCGCTACCTCACCCGCGGTCTCGTCTACGTCGACCACACGCTGGTCGACGGGGTGGTCAACGGCACCGCGGCCGGGGTCGGCGGACTGTCCGGCCGATTGCGCAAGCTCCAGAACGGCTACGCCCGTACGTACGCGGTCTCGATGTTCGGCGGTACGGCGGTCCTCATCGCCGCGACCCTGCTGATGAGGGCGGTCTGAGTCATGTCCTTTCCTCTGCTGACGGCCACGGCCGCGGTGCCCGCGCTCGGCGCGGTCGCCACCGCCGCGGTGCCCGCCGCCCAGCGCGCCGCCGCCAAGTGGGTGGCGCTGGCCTTCTCCCTGGTCACCCTCGCCCTCGCGGCGGTCGTCCTGGTCCGCTTCGACCCGGACGGCGGCCGCTTCCAGCTCACCGAATCCCACGCCTGGATCAAGGACTTCGGGGTCCGCTACGAACTGGGCGTGGACGGCATCGCGGTCGCCCTGATCGCGCTCACCGCCGTGCTCATCCCTTTCATCATCCTGGCGGGCTGGCATGACGCCGACCCGCTGGAAGGCGCCCGGCCCAACCGCCGCTGGCGGCCCACTCAGGGCTTCTTCGCGCTGATCCTGCTGGTCGAGGCGATGGTGGTGATCTCCTTCGAGGCCACCGACGTCTTCCTCTTCTACATCTTCTTCGAAGCCATGCTCATCCCGATGTACTTCCTCATCGGCGGCTTCGGGGACCGGGCCGGGGAGCGGTCCGAGGAGGAGACGGCCACCCAGCGCTCCTACGCTGCCGTGAAGTTCCTGCTGTACAACCTGGCGGGCGGGCTGATCATGCTGGCCGCGGTGGTCGGTCTCTACGCGGTCACCGCCGACGACCTGGGCACCGGCACCTTCTCGCTCCAGCAGATCGTTCAGGCCCGGTCGAGCGGACAGCTCGACATGGCGACCAGCACCGAACGGCTGCTGTTCCTCGGCTTCTTCTTCGCCTTCGCGGTGAAGGCCCCGCTGTGGCCGCTGCACACCTGGCTGCCCAACGCGATGGGCGAGGCCACCTCCCCCGTCGCCGTGCTGATCACCGCGGTCGTCGACAAGGTCGGCACCTTCGCGATGCTCCGCTTCTGCCTCCAGCTCTTCCCCGAGGCCAGCAAGTGGGCCACCCCGGTGATCCTCGTCCTGGCACTGATCAGCATCATCTACGGCGCGCTGCTGGCCATCGGCCAGCGGGACATCAAGCGGCTGATCGCCTACGCCTCGATCTCCCACTTCGGCTTCATCGTCCTCGGCATCTTCGCCTTGACCACCCAGGGCCAGAGCGGCGCCACCCTCTACATGGTCAACCACGGCATCTCGACCGCCGCGCTGATGCTGGTGGCCGGGTTCCTCATCACCCGGCGCGGCTCCCGGCTCATCGCCGACTACGGAGGCGTGCAGAAGGTCGCCCCGGTGCTCGCCGGGACCTTCCTGATCGGCGGTCTGGCCACCCTCTCGCTGCCCGGGCTCGCGCCCTTCATCAGCGAATTCCTGGTGCTGGTCGGCGCGTTCAGCCGCTATCCGGCGGCCGGAGTGATCGCCACCCTCGGCATCGTGCTGGCCGCGCTGTACGTCCTCATCCTCTACCAGCGGACCATGACCGGCCCGGTGAAGGAGGAGGTGCGCACCATGCCCGATCTGCGGCCGCGTGAGCTGCTCGTCGTCGCGCCGCTGATCGCGCTGCTGCTCTTCCTCGGCGTCTACCCGAAGCCGCTGACCGCGATCGTCAACCCGGCCGTCGACCACACGCTGTCCGTGGTGGACGAGAAAGACCCCAAGCCCGATCACCCCGTCACTGACGCGGGCTGGTTCCACTACAGCCCCAAGCCCGAGGGTGCTTCCCACGACGGTGCTTCCGGAGGTGCCAAGTGACCCACGCGGCCACTGTCCACAGCCTGTGGACAACAGCGGCGGCGGCGCCCGACAAGATCCCCGCGCCGCACATCGAGTACGGGCAGCTGGCGCCCACCCTCATCGTGCTCGGCGCCGCGATCGTCGGTGTACTGGTCGAGGCGTTCCTGCCGCGCGCCCAGCGTTATGCCGCGCAGCTGTTCGTCTCCGTGGTCTCCCTCGCCGCGGCCTTCGCCGCCGTCGTCGGGCTCGCCGCGAGCGACTACGGCACCGGAAAGGCCCATGTCGCGGCCATGGGCGCCGTCGCCATCGACGGCCCCGCGCTCTTCCTCCAGGGCACCATTCTCCTGGTCGCGCTGGTCTCGGTGTTCACCTTCGCCGAGCGGCGGCTCGACCCGGTCGTCCATGGCAACCGCGTCGACTCCTTCGCGGCCCAGGCCGCCGCGATCCCCGGCGGCGACGCCGAAAAGGCCGCCGTCAAGGCCGGGTTCACCACCACCGAGGTCTTTCCGCTGGTCCTCTTCGCGGTGGGCGGCATGCTCGTCTTCCCCGCCGCGAACGATCTGCTGACCCTGTTCGTGGCGCTGGAGGTCTTCTCCCTCCCGCTGTACGTCCTGTGCGCGCTCGCCCGGCGCCACCGGATGCTGTCGCAGGAGTCCGCCGTCAAGTACTTCCTGCTCGGCGCCTTCTCCTCCGCGTTCCTGCTCTTCGGCATCGCCCTGCTGTACGGCTACGCGGGCACCGTGGGGTACGCCGGTATCGCCGACGTCGTCGACGGCCAGGTCCGCAACGTCACCCCGGCGCTCGCCGGGACCATGGGCAACGACGCGTTGCTGCTCATCGGCGGGGCGATGGTGCTGATGGGGCTGCTGTTCAAGATCGGTGCCGTGCCGTTCCACATGTGGACCCCGGACGTCTACCAGGGCGCCCCCACTCCGGTCACCGGCTTCATGGCCGCGGCCACCAAGGTGGCGGCCTTCGGCGCGCTGCTGCGGCTGCTGTACGTCGTCCTGCCGGGGCTGCGCTGGGACTGGCGGCCGGTCATGTGGGGCGTTGCCATCGTCACCATGCTGGGCGGTGCGATCGTCGCCGTCACCCAGACCGATGTGAAGCGGCTGCTCGCCTACTCCTCCATCGCGCACGCCGGGTTCATCCTCGCCGGTGTCATCGCCACGACCCCCGAGGGCATCTCCTCCGTCCTCTTCTACCTCGCCGCGTACTCCTTCGTGACCCTCGGCGCCTTCGCGGTGGTCACCCTGGTGCGCGACGCGGGCGGTGAGGCCACGCACCTGTCCAAGTGGGCCGGGCTCGGCCGCCGCTCCCCCCTGGTGGCCGCCGTCTTCGCGGTCTTCCTGCTGGCCTTCGCCGGTATCCCGCTGACCAGTGGTTTCGCGGGGAAGTTCGCCGTGTTCAAGGCGGCGGCGGACGGGGGTGCGGGGGTGCTGGTCGTGATCGGTGTGATCTCGTCGGCGATCGCGGCCTTCTTCTACATCCGGGTCATCGTGCTCATGTTCTTCAGCGAACCCCGCACGGACGGCCCGTCGGTGGCCGTCCCCAGCCCCCTGACATCGTCGGCGATCGCGATCGGCGTCGCGGTCACGGTGGTCCTGGGCGTGGCGCCCCAGTACTTCCTGGACCTGGCAGGCCAAGCGGGCGTATTCGTGCGCTAGCCGTTCCCGAACCCAGGGCGCTCCGCCCCGGCCGGACACCGCGACGGTGCCCGCCCGGGGCGGCGCTGTTTTCCCCACCCCGCCCCTTCCCGAACCAGGGGCTCCGCCCCTGGACCCCGCCCGACCGGGCGCACCGGCGTTGGCCCCGGGGCGGGGGCCTGCACGGCGGCGGGGGGATGCCCCGAAGCGGGCTGGGGCTTGTGCCCCGGTGCCGGTGCCGGTGCCGGTGGCGGTGGCGGTGGCGACGGCGGCGTCCTGGGGCTGACCGGTCGCCGTGTCGCCGGGCGCGGGCTGGGGCCCGCACCCGACCCGGCGACGCGGGCGGGGGTCCAGGGGGCGGAGCCCTCTGGTTCGGGAAGGGGCGGGGTGGGGGAATGGCCCTGCTAGGCGGTCGCCTTGGACGCGTAGGCGCGGACGTCGGCGTCTGGGTCGGAGTGGACCGTGGACAGGGCCTCTCGGGCGGCTGGGTTCTGCTCTGCCAGGGGGAGCAGGGCCAGGACTGCTGCCTTGCGGACGTCGGCGTGGGGGTCGGACAGGGCCTCGGTCAGGGCGGGGATGCCGAGGTCCGGGGTGGCGGCGGACAGTGCTGTCGCCGCGGCCCGGCGGACCTGCCATGCGGGGTCCTTCTGGGCCGCCAGCGCCTCCGCGTCCAGCGGCGGCGGGCAGCCGGCCGAGGCCAGGGATTCCAGGGCGGCGGCCCGTACGAGGACGTCGCCGTCGTGGAGCAGGGGCGTGAGGAGGCGGCGGGCCTCCGCAGCCGGGGCGCCGGGGGCAAGGGTGCCCAGCGCGGCCGCCGTCGCCACCCGGACCTCGCGCGAGGCGTCCGCGGTGCCCGGTTCCAGCGCGGTGAGCGCGTCCACCGACACCAGCGCCCGCACGGCCTGGAGGCGGACCTCGATCGCCGCGTCCGTCAGGGCCCGGGCGAACAGCGCCGCGTCACCGAGGCTCAGCGCGCGCAGGACGTCCAGGGCTGCCGCCCGTACCGCCGGGTCGGTCACCTCCAGGGCGTGGAGGAGCGGTTCGCGGAGGGAGGTTTCCGGGGGCAGCACCTCTACCAGCTCGCGCAGGGACGCGGCCGCCCCGGCGCGTACCCCGGCGTCCGGGTCGGCCAGCGCCTCCGCCAGGGCCGGGCCGGTGCCCGGTGGGGCGGTTTCGGTGAGGGTGGCGACGGCGGCCCGGCGGACCGCCGGGTCCGGGTCGGCCAGATAGGGCCGCAGGGCCGGGAGCTCGGGCTGTTCCTCGGCCAGGGCGAGGAGTTCGAGGATGCGGGGAGAGGAGGCCGGGGTGGATGCTTCTGCTTCCTCGTGCCGGGAGCTGTCGACGGACGCTCCCGACCCGTGCGGCGCGGCCTCGCGCGGGCCCGCCGTGGCGACCTGCTCGGGCCACACCTCGCCGATCT
>Ga0307508_10001773_pt1 | contig 23977 bp, 20 predicted proteins | sample 9_EM_MG_FD_203089 | JGI IMG/M metagenome (GOLD analysis project Ga0307508, IMG submission 203089) | Populus trichocarpa ectomycorrhiza microbial communities from riparian zone in the Pacific Northwest, United States - 9_EM | ecosystem: Host-associated > Plants > Roots > Unclassified | place... | reverse complement strand
CCAGTGGGGTGGCTTGTCGGGGTCGGAATTGCCCCCGGCAATTCCTCAACCATGCCGGGGGCATGGTTGACCACGACAAACCACCCCACTCGCAAGCGGGAGGGGGATTTAGGAGAAGACCATGGACACCACCAACCTCTTCCGCCTCGACGGCCGCACCGCGCTCGTCACCGGCGGCTCGCGCGGCATTGGCAGGATGATCGCCGCCGGCTTCATCGCCCAGGGCGCGACCGTCTATATCTCCTCGCGCAAGGCCGAGGCCTGCTTTGAAACCGCGAAGGAACTCGGCGAGAAGTGCATCCCCCTGCCCCAGGACGTCTCGACCGTGGCTGGCTGCAAGGCGCTCGCCGCCCAGCTCGCCGAACATACCGACGCGCTCGACATCCTCGTCAACAATGCCGGCGCCGCCTGGGGCGAGCCGTTCGACGTCTTCCCCGAAAAAGGCTGGGACAAGGTGATGGACCTGAACGTCAAATCACCCTTCTTCCTCACCCAGGCGCTCCACCCCGCGCTGAAAGCCGCGGCGAGCCGCGAGCGCCCGGCCAAGGTGATCAACATCACCTCGATCGACGGGCAGCGGCTCAATCCGTGGGAAACGTACAGCTATCATGCGTCGAAATCGGCGCTGATCTATCTCACCAAGCGCATGGCCGCGCGCCTCATCGAGGATTCAATCAACGTCACCTCGATCGCTCCCGGCGCCTTTGCCAGCGAGATGAACAAGGCCGCCCGCGATCATGGCGACTCGATCGCCAAGGGCATTCCGGCGCGCCGTATTGGCGTGGATGAAGACATGGCCGGGGCCGCCATCTATCTCGCCAGCCGCGCGGGCGATTATGTGGTTGGGGATACCATCACGGTCGACGGCGGCCTGGTGAACGCGGCTTTGGGCACATCGATCGACGCATGACTTAAGTTCCTCCCCGGAACGGGGAGGGGGACCATTCGCCACTTCTGGCGAATGGTGGAGGGGCTTGGAGCGAGGCCACGTCGCCGCGCTCCAAGCCCCTCCACCACCCCGCTGAAGAAGCGGGGCGGTCCCCCTCCCCGTTCCGGGGAGGATCGAAAAGCTACCGCGCAATCCCGCCTGCAGCCAGCACCGCCAGCGTCACCAGCTCGCTCGCCGTGCTCGTCATCGGCGCGATCTGCACGGATTTTTCCATCCCGATCAGCATCGGCCCGATCACTGAATCCCCGCCCAACTCGCGGAGCAATTTGGCGGAGATATTGGCGCTCTGCAGCCCCGGCATGATCAGCACATTGGCCGGGCCCGACAACCGCGCGAACGGATAATTCGCCAGCTGTTTCGGGTTGAGCGCCACGTCAGGTGCCATCTCGCCCTCATATTCGAACCCGACCTGGCGCTGGTCGAGCACCTTCACCGCGTCGCGCAGATTCTCGAGCCAATTCCCCTCGGGGTTGCCGAAGGTCGAATAGCTGAGGAACGCGACCCGGGGCTCATGCCCCATCCGCCGCGCGACCAGAGCGGTATGCTCGGCGATGTCGGCAAGCTCCTCGGCGGACGGCCGCTCGTTGATCGTGGTGTCGGCCATGAACACGGTGTGGCTCTGTCCGACCATCAGATGGATGCCGAACGGGGTCCTGCCCACCTCCGGATCGATCACCTTGCGCACCTCGCGCATGGTGTGCGCATAAGTCCGGGTGATACCGGTGATCATCGCATCGGCCTCGCCGAGCTGGAGCAGCACCGCACCGAAGATGTTGCGATCCTGGTTGATCATCCGCTCGCAATCGCGGCGCAGATAACCACGCCGCTGCAGCCGCCCGTAGAGGAAGTCGACCATCTTCGGCACCAAAGGCGAGTTGCGGCTGTTGTGCAGCTCATAGCTTTCGGGGTCGCTCACCCCGAGCGCCTTCAGCCGCTCATAAACATCCTCACGCCCGACCAGCACCGGCGTGCCGTACCCGCCATCCTTGAATGCGATCGCGGCGCGGAGCACGACCTCCTCCTCGCCTTCAGCGAACAGCACCCGCTTGGGATGCGCCCGCGCGCCCTCATAAGCGAGGCTGAGAACCGACGTCGTCGGGTTCATCCGGGCGCGGAGCGTCTGGCGATAGGCGTCCATGTCGAGGATCGGCTTGGTCGCCACGCCCGAATCCATCGCCGCCCTGGCGACGGCGGCGGGGACGATCTCCATCAACCGCGGATCGAACGGTGCCGGGATGATATAATCGGGCCCGAAGGTGTGCCGCACGCCATAGGCGACAGCGACCTCTTCCGGCACCTGCTGACGCGCAAGGGCGGCGAGCGCCTCGGCGGCGGCGACCTTCATCTCGTCGTTGATCGTCGTCGCCCGCACATCGAGCGCGCCGCGGAAGATGAAGGGGAAGCCGAGGACATTGTTGACCTGGTTCGGATAATCCGACCGCCCCGTGGCGATGATCACATCGGGCCGCGCGCGCTTGGCGTCGGGCGGGGTGATCTCGGGATCTGGGTTGGCCATCGCGAAGACGATCGGCTTCGGTGCCATCTTCATCAGCAATTCGGCGGGCAGCGCGCCCGCGGCGGAAAGGCCGAGGAACACATCGGCGCCGTCGAGCGCCTCGGCCAGCGTGCGGCGATCGGTTTTCACCGCATGCGCCGATTTCCACTGGTTCATATCCGTCTCGCGACCCTGGTAGATCACGCCGGTACGGTCGCACATCAGCAGCTGGTCGTGCGGCAGGCCCATCGCCTTGATCAGCTCGGCGCAGGCGATCGCCGCGGCGCCGGCGCCGTTGACGACGATCGTCGTGTCCTTGATGTCGCGGCCGGTCAGGAACAGCGCGTTGATCAGTCCCGCGGCGGCGATGATCGCGGTGCCGTGCTGGTCGTCATGGAACACCGGAATGTTCATCCGCGCGCGGAGAGTCTGCTCGATGATGAAGCATTCAGGGGACTTGATGTCCTCGAGATTGATGCCGCCAAAGCTCGGCTCCATCAGCTCGATCGCGTCGATCAGCCGGTCGACATCCTCGGTCTTCAGCTCGATATCGATCGCATCGACATCGGCGAAGCGCTTGAACAGCACTGCCTTGCCTTCCATCACCGGCTTGGACGCGAGCGCGCCGAGATTGCCCATGCCGAGGATCGCGGTACCGTTCGAGATCACCGCGACCAGATTGCCCTTGGCGGTATAATCATAAGCGGTGGCGGGATCGTCATAGATCGCCTTCACCGGCACCGCGACGCCGGGCGAATAGGCAAGCGCAAGGTCGCGCTGAGTCGCCATCGGCTTGGAGGCGATGATCTCGATCTTGCCCGGCCGGCCTTCCGAGTGGAACAACAGCGCTTCGCGCTCGGAAAACTGAACGTTCGATTCGTCGGCCATGCATCTCTCTTTCGTCGTCGTCGCCTTCGCGCGGGCGGCGAATCCTATAGGATCATCGCCTTTAGAAGCCCGCGCTCGATATGAAAACCGCTATAGCGCCTCAAGTCGAGCGCGCCATTCCGTAGGGGCGGTAAGTTTTCAAGATATTGCCGGATCCGCTCATCTCGCGTTCGTGACCGTTGGTGCCAAAGCCATTGGCAAGGGCGGGCCTCCTGCCCTAGTGTAGTAATACAACATCACGCAGGCGAGAGGGACGATATGGTTCGGGCACTAACGGCGACAGTGTCGCTTTTCTGTTGCGCCGCCGCGCTGCCCGCCCCCGTCCCCGCCTACGCGCAGGATCGGACCAGCGACAACGCCGTCACCCAGGCCGAGGACGGGTTCGGCTTTAGCGTCGGACGCGAAACGATCGGCATCTACACCGCCAGCAGCGCGCGCGGCTTCTCGCCGACCGCCGCCGGCAATGTCCGCATCGACGGGCTCTATTTCGATCCGCAATATGCGCTCACCAGCATCGTGTCGGAATCCTCGACCATCAAGGTGGGCCTGTCGGCCCAGGGCTATCCCTTCGCGGCGCCCAGCGGCATCGTCGATTATGCGCTGCGCCGCCCCGAAGGCCGCGCCGCCGCCTCGATCGTCTTCAACGCGGACAGCTATGGCAGCTTCGGCGTCGAAGTGGACGGCTCGCTGCCGCTCAGCAAAACCCTCTCGCTCGGCTATGGCGTGACCGGCAATCGCACCGCCTTCCCCGACGGCACTGACAATTGGAACCACGCGCAGGGCCTGATCCTGCGCTGGCGTCCCGCGCCGGGCGTCGAGATCGTCCCTTTCTGGACTCTCTCCAACGATTATAACGACGAGGCCGGGCCCTTTTACGTCCCCGGCGGCAAGTTCCTTCCGCCGCAGCCGCGCATCCACCATTTCGATGGCCCGGACTGGGCGGACTATCGCTACAGCGCGACCAATCACGGCCTGCTCGCCTCGGTCGCGCCGGCAAAGGACTGGCTGATCCGTCTCGGTGCCTTCCGTTCGGTCTTCGACCAGAAGGCCAGCTTCACCAACCTGCTGCTCAATCTCCAGCCTGACGGCACCGCCGACCGGGTGATCATCGCCGATCCGCGCGCGAAGAACGTCTCGCTGAGCGGCGAGCTGCGCGTCACCCACAGCATCGCGGAAGGGCCCCGGCTCCACGTCATCCACCTGAGTCTGCGCGAACGCGACGCGCGGCGCCAGTTCGGCGGCTCGGACTCAGTCGATCTCGGCCCGACCGCGATCGGCCAGCCCGTCACGGCGCCCGCACCCGTTTTTGTCTTCAGCGACCAGTCGCACGACCATGTCCGCCAGACGACCTGGGGCGTGGCCTATGATGGCCGCTGGAAGAATGTCGGCGAGCTGAGCTTCGGCGTCTCCCGCGCCGACTACAGCAAGACCACCGCCCTCGCCGGCATCGCATCTGTCACCGCGCGCTCAAGGCCCTGGCTCTATAATGGCACCGCCGCCGCCACGGTAACCAAGGCGATCAGCCTTTATGCCGGTTATTCGCGCGGGCTCGAGGAAAGCGGCCTCGCCCCGCCCAACGCCGCCAACCGCAACCAGCCGTTGCCGACGATTCTGACACAGCAAAAGGACGCCGGAATCCGTTGGCTCGTTACCGGCAATATCAAGGCGGTGGCTGGAGTGTTCGATCTGCGCCGCCCCTATTTCAGCCTCGATGCCGCGAACATCTTCACCCAGACCGGTACGACCCGAAGCCAGGGTGCTGAATTCTCCGTCACGGGCAATCTCACCCAGCGGCTGGGCATGGTCGCGGGCGGCTATGTGCTGCGCCCCCGGGTCGAGCGGGATGCGAGCGCCGTCGGCACGATTGGCCCGCGCCCGGTCGGGCTGCCCGGACATTTGTTCAACTTCAACCTCAACTGGCGCACGCCGATCGTCGACGGTCTCTCGCTCGATGCCGCCGTCTTCCACCGCGGCACCGTCGCCGCGACCACCGACAACCTCGTCATCATCCCTCCCCGCGCGCAGCTCAATCTCGGCGGGCGGTACAGCTTCAAGCTGAGCGGCCATCCGGCGACGTTCCGCCTCCAGGCCGCGAATATCTTCGATGACCGGGGCGTCGGCACCGCCGGCCCCGGCGTCTACGCCGCCAATTCCGGCCGCTATCTCACCGGCTATCTGGCAATCGACGTGTAATCAGTTCCCCCCGGAGCGTCGCTCCGGGGGGAAGGAGATCAGCGGCAGCGGACGTCGCTGTTGCTCTGGTCGATCGCCTTGCCGGCCAGCGCACCGAGCACGCCGCCGATCAGCGTGCCCGCGACCCGGTTATGGCCGCCATCGATGACGTTGCCGACCACACCGCCGCCGATCGCGCCGATCACCAGGCCGGTCGTCCCGTCATTGCGCTTGCAATAATAGCGCCCGTCGGAGCCGCGATAGACCTCATCCTGCGCGGACAGGCGGCGCTCCTGATATTGCGGACCCTCGCGATAATAGCGCCGTGCGTCATAGGTGGTCTCGAACCGGCGGTCGTCGTCGCGGCTCGCGATCGCGCCATCACGATAGCCGGACCGGCGATCATTCCGAGCCCAGCGGATTTGCTGGGCGAGCTCGTCGAGCCGCTGGTTTATCCTGTCGCGCCGCCACTGATTCATACGCCCGCGCGACGCTTCCCGGCGGATGGTGTCGAGCTGATATTGCACGCGGCGCGCCTCGCGCCGGTCGAGCGAGCGATCGTCTATTCCGCGGTTGATCCGCCGTTGCAGGAAATCGATCCGCTGAAGCGGCGCATCCGACGCGCCGCGCCAGAAATCGTCACGGTTCCAGCCGGAACTGGTATCAGCACGCCACTCCTGCGCACGCTGCGCCGACACGGGCGCGCAACTCAGCAGCGCGACAACGGCCGCGCCGCACAAAATCTTGATCTTCATGGAAGTCTCTCCTGTAGTCCAATATCGTCTTAGCGATCCCCCCTGAACGCGCCGCGCGGGATTTGGTGCCGTCCCGGACCAAATGAATGGGGCGCCGGGGCGAGTGCCCACGCCTTTACGGTGATGGTGACCGCAGCCAACGGGCTCACGCGCATCTGTACAATGTTCTGTACAGATAGGAAATGTCAGTGACCCCTCATGACATTCCCAACAGACGCGGAGACGCTGATTGCTGCCTCCACCTGCCTCGCCCCAACCCTTGGCGGTGATAGCCCCCCGATAGGTGTGACAAAATTCTCCAGCAGCGGCGCTCGGTTTTCCGCACATTCCCCTCGTAATAGCCCCTTCCAGCACCCGAAATCCGCGCCGAATTATGTCACTCGCTCCAACATACTCGCCGCGAGCTTGCGCACGCGATTCAACCCGTGCCTGAAATCGGGCACAGCGACCTAGCGGACCGTCAGACGCGGCCGCTGCGCTCTTTCACATGACTGGATTCTCATCCGCTCGCGATCGTCGACAGGCGTGCATCGCCCGCGAGGAAAACGGGCCGGAACCTCAAAGCGCAGAGCTTGTTGAGCATTCATAACAGTGTGAGGAGACTTCAGATGCTTGGTACGATCCTGATCATCATCCTGATCCTCGCCCTTGTCGGGGCATTGCCGACCTGGGGACACAGCCGCAACTGGGGCTATGCGCCTTCCGGCGGGCTTGGGCTTATCGTGGTGATCATCATCATTCTGCTGTTGCTCGGACGGATCTAGCCGGGGATCAGCCCCTTCCCTGATGGGAAGGGGCTGAAGAAAGTCGGCCTCTACGCCGACTCAGGCAGCTACCGCGACCGGCGCCTTGCCCAGCGCCTTCTGCCACGCCGGCAGCCGCGCGATGCCGTCATAGAAGCGCTGGACATGCCGGAAGCGATCGAAATCGATCGGCATGCGGTCGCGATAGGGCTCGGCCGAGGCCACCGCGAAATCGACGAAGCTCAGCCGGTCCCCGAGCATGAACGGCCGATCCGCCAGATGCGCATCGAGCACCGGAAGAAAGCGCGCGACCTGCGCCAGCGCTTCGTCGACCAGCGGCTGGTTCGGCTCGCCCCAGCCGAATTGCGGCCGCACCACGGATTCGAAGAAGATCGTGCCGAGCGCCTTGTTATAGTGCACGCCCTCCCAATAGAGCCAGCGCAGCGCGTCCGCACGCGGCCTCAGGCCGGTCGGAAACATTACGGTGTCGTGCGCGAGATAGACGCCGATCGCATTCGATTCCCACAAGGTGAAATCGCCATCGACCAGCGTCGGCGCGAGCCGGTTGGGGTTGATCGCGGCATAATCGTCCGACTGGACCCGCTCGACCGTCATGGCGTCGATCTCCACCGGCAGATCGAGGTGGTGGATCAGTGCCAGCAGCTTGCGCGAGTTGAGCGATCCGGGAAGGGCGTAAAGTTTCATGGGGAGTTTCATGACTATTGCCTCCTGAACGAGGCGGCCCAACGCCGCCCCTTCGCTCATCAGGACTGTGCAGGCAGCCAAAAGGATTCGCGGGACGCGGCGAATCTTTTTCCATCGCGCCGCCGTCTATATCCATGACAGGAGCCGGAAGGACGGATGAGCAGCATGGATGAAGTTCGGCGAAAGACGCTCGAGGCGCAGCTGGTGGCATTGCGGCCGGCGGTGCACCGCTATGCCGCGCGGATGGTCGGCTCGGCGCTCGACGGCGAGGATGTGGTGCAGGAGGCGATCGCGCGCGCCGTCGCAGCACTCGATCATGCTCCGCCCGATGAAAATGCCGATGGCTGGCTGTTCCGGATCGCGCACAACGCGGCGATCGATTTCCTGCGCGCCCGCGCCCGGAGGACAGCCCGCATGGTGGAAGAAGACGATCTCGTCTCCGGCGGCGATGTGGCCGCGAGCCGTGTGGCGGCGCGCGCGGCGCTGTCAATATTCATGCAGCTGCCGCCGTCGCAACGCGGCACCGTGATCCTGAAGGATGTGCTCGGCTACTCGAACGAGGAAGCCGCCGGCATCCTGGATATGACGCTCGCCGCGACCAAGGCGGCGCTGCACCGCGGGCGGGGCCGTCTGCGTCTGCTCGCTGAGGAGTCCGCTGCCCCCCCGCCGCTCGACACTGCCGATCTCGATCGCCTGCACCTTTATGTCGATCGCTTCAACGCGCGCGATTTCGACGCCATTCGCGGCATGGTGGCGGATGATGTGCGCTTCGACCTCGTCGCACGCATGCAGGGCGGCCGGGCCTCGTTCGAGACCTATTTCAGCCGCTATGACGCAATGACCGCCTGGCATCTCTCGGCGGGCCTCATCGATGGCCGCCTCGCCGCGATCGTCACCGATCCGGCCGACCCCGCCGGCCCGCCGACTCATGTGATCGCAATCGACTGGGCGGGCGACCGCATCGCCCGGCTGCGCGACTTTTATCACGCGCGTTATGTGCTGGAGGGGGCCGCTGTAGTTTTACTGGGCTGACCCGTCCCGAAAAAAGTAAACGCTTGGTAACCCTTGGCCCTTAGGCTGCCCTGTCTAACGTGCGCTGTAGCATGCGCCGGGGTATTAATGGGTCAGTTCAAACCAACAACGACCGTTGACGACCAGATAGCCGACGGGCAGCCGGCAGCGCGGTCCACGGACGCCCGGCACACTCTCCCTCCTTCCGACGGCCTTTCCAGCGACGGCGTTTCGGCGCTTTTGCCCGGAGCCGGTGAAGCATTGGACGGGATTGCGGAACTGGCCGCGCTCGCTCTCGGCGTACCCTCCACCTTCATCTGCCTCGAGATAGGCGGTCAGTGTCGGGTCGTGGCGAGCCACGGGCTTTCCGAGGCGGACATTTCGCTTGCCGAGATTCTGTCCGCGGATTGCCTGCGATCCTCCACACGTGTGAGCCGGCAGGCAAATGCGACGGAGCGCAAGGCATATGGCGCCGGCGACGCGTTCTGGATCGCGACCCCGCTCGCCGACTCTGATGGAGGGATTCGCGGCGCGCTCGGGTGTCGGGGCGATGCCGGCAAACTGAGCGCTCTGTCGCCCGAGCAGGAACGCACCTTCGGGATATTGCGGGAAAGGATACCGTCCCGGATCAAGCTCCAGGAAACGCTGCTGGAAAGCCTCGAGCACCATCGCTCCGCCATGGAGCTCGATCCCCTGGTTCGCTGGACCGCTGACGCGCAGGGCAATCTGCTCGATCTCAACGACAGGTGGCAGGATTTGACCGGAGGCCCACGCCATGAGGCGCTCGGCGACGGCTGGCGCGGCTATGTCCATCCGGAGGACAGCACCGTCGCGCTCAAGGCCTTCGCCACGGCGCTGCGCCAGGGCACGCCGATCGATGTAAGCTTTCGCCTGCGCTCAGCGACCGGAGAATGGCGGTGGGTCAGGGCGCGCGCCCGCGCCCGCCATGGCCCCGCCGGCGAGCTGCTGCGCTGGTATGGCACGACCGAGGACATTCACGACCGGATCACCGCCGAGCGCGCGCTGCGGGAGAACAGCGCGCAGCTGCGCACGGTGGTCAACCAGGCGATGGTCGGCATCCTTCACCGCGACCTCAAGGGCCGCCTCCTGACCGTGAACGACCGCTATTGCGAACTGCTCGGACGCACCGCCGAGCAGATCGACGGATTGCCCATGGAGGCGTTCACCTATGCGGAAGACGTTGCCTGGAATGCGGCCCTGTACGCCGAGCATGCCGCCCGCGGCACGCCCTTCCAGATCGAGAAACGCTATCTGCGGCCGGATGGTTCGTTGCTATGGTGCGCTGTGCATGTCTCGTTCGTGTGCGACGAGCAGGGGGTTCCGCGCTCAACGATCACCGTCGCCCAGGACATCGCCGCGCGCCGCCAGGCCGAGACCGAGCTGCGCGAAAGCACCGATCTCCTGCAGACCGTTATCGACAGCGTTTCGGACCTGATCTTCGTAAAGGACCGGAGCGGAAACTTCGTCCTTGTGAACAAGGCGATGCGCGAAGGCTGCGACTTTGACAGCAAAGTCGCGCCCGAGCTCAGCCGCGCCTATGACGAGGCTGATGCGCAGGTCATACGCAGCGGCGCGGCGCTGGCACTTGAAGAGTTGGTCGTGTTCGAAGGCCAGCTGCGCTCGTTCGAAACGATCAAGGTACCCTGGCGAAAAGGGGAGGCAATCGCCGGGGTGGTCGGCGTCTCGCGCGATATCGCCGAGCGGCGCAAAAGCGAGGCGGCGCTGCGCGAGAGCGAGGAGCATTACCGCTATTCCGTTGAGTTGAACCCCCAGGTGCCATGGACGGCCACACCCGACGGCAGCGTCCAGGAAGTGGGGCCGCACTGGGCCGATCTCACCGGGACGGACATCGAACAGGCAAAGGGCCATGGCTGGATTGAGGCCATGCATCCGGACGATGCCGAACAGGTGCTCGAGCGCTGGCGGCACGGGCTGCGAAGCGGCGAGCCGATCGACATCGAATATCGCCTGCGCCGTGGTGACCAGAATTACCGATGGGTACGCGCGCGCGCATCGCCCCGGCTCGACGACGCTGGCAAGGTGGTTCGCTGGTACGGCACGCTGGAGGATATCGACGATCATCATCGCAGCCAGGATGCGCTGCGCCAGAGCGAGGAGCGTTTCCGGCTCGCGGCCCAGGCGGCGCGGCTCGGCATCTGGGACTATGATCTGGAACAGGGTGCGCGCGAATGGTCCGGCGAGCTCCGCGCGATTCTCGGCCTGCCGCCCGATGCCGAAGCTTCGGCGGAGACCGCGATGGCGCTCGTTCATCCCGACGATCGGCAGCGGGTACGCATGATTGCGGACGCAGCGGCAATGCCCGGCGGCGACCAGCGTTTCGAAATGATCTTCCGCATCCTGCGGGCTGACGACGGTCAGCTGCGATGGGTCTGCGCCAATGGGTGGCGCTCGAGCGGCGCTTCAGGCCAGCCCAACCGCGTCCTCGTCGCGGTTCGCGATATCACGGACGCGCGCACCGCCGATGATCGCATTCTCTGGGCCGCGCGCCACGATGCGCTCACCCGCCTTCCCAATCGCGCGGCGTTTCAGGATGCGCTGGATGAGGCGATGCGGCACGCAATCCCGCCTGCCGGCACGATCGGCCTGATGCTGGTGGACGTCGATCATCTCAAACAGACCAACGATTGTTTTGGCCATGACGCGGGCGACGCGTTGCTGCGCACGATCGCTGGTCGCCTCCAGACGATTGCGGGGCAGCATGGCTTCACCGCGCGGCTCGGGGGCGACGAATTCGCGCTTCTGTTCTCCGGCCCCGCGGCCGAGCGGGAAATGGCGCGGGCGAGCACCCAGCTTGGCCCGTTGCTCGGGGAAGCCTTTGTCCATGAGGCGCGCATTCTCGATTGTCGCGCCACGTCCGGCGGCAGCCTGTTCCCGGAAGACGGGTCGAATGGCTCGGAGCTGCTCAAGGCGGCCGACATGGCGCTGTATTCGGCAAAGGCGCATGCGCGCGGCGGCCTGGTGATGTTCAGGCCCGAAATGCGCGCTGACCTCAAGCGCCGGACATCCATGCTCAGCATGGCGCGCGCGGCGATCGATGACGAGCAGGTCACGCCCTTCTTCCAGCCCAAGGTGGAACTGAGCACCGGCCGGCTTGTCGGGTTCGAGGCGCTGTTGCGATGGCAGCATCCGCACCGGGGCCTTCAGCTGCCGGGCGAAATATCGGCGGCGTTCGACAATCTCGATCTGGCGCTGGCGCTCAGCGACCGGATGTTCGATCAGACCATCGCGTTGATGCGCCAATGGCTGGACGACGGCGTGGAATTCGGCACGATCGCAATCAACGCGGCATCGGCAGAATTCAGGCATGACGATCTTGCCGAACGAATCCTGGAACGCCTGGACGGGGCGAACGTACCGGCCACGTTGCTCGAACTCGAAGTGACCGAGACCGTCTTTCTGGGCGGCGGTGCCGACCATGTCGATCGCGCGCTGCGCCTGTTGAGCGCCAACGGGGTCAAGATCGCGCTCGACGATTTCGGGACCGGCTACGCCTCGCTCAGCCATTTGAAGCATTATCCGGTCAACACGATCAAGATCGACCGCAGCTTCGTCTGCGATCTCGAAAATGCGACCGGCGACGCGGCGATCGTCAATGCTGTCATCAATCTCGGCGCCAGCCTCGGCATGGATATCGTTGCTGAAGGCATCGAGACCCAGGCCCAGGCGCGTTATCTGCTGAACCATGGCTGCGGATTCGGCCAGGGCTATCTGTTCGGTCGGGCCACGGCGCCGGCCACCATCCCGTCGCTCGTCTCCACATGGCAGCCCTACAGCCTCGGCCCATCACGCCTGGGCTCGTCGGTGCGCGCGATCCGCTCAGCTTGACCGGCCGAATTCAATTCTGGAACTCAATGAGCTGAGTCACTCCAGGGGCGCGCTTCCGGGACCCGCTCCAGAAACGCGCGGGTCGCCTCGAACACCGTCCGCGATCGTGCGACGGGATCCGGGAAAGTCTCGCGCAGCCGTTTCGACCGTATCTCGATGCTCAAGGGCGCCATGGCCGGCAGGGACGCGAGCAGCTCGATCTGGGGCAGACAGCCGGCACCGCACATCATGCGCTGGTCGATCGCCTCCTCCACGATGCCCGCGACATCGTCCGGCCCCGCGCCCGGACCGCGGTTCCATGCGTCGCAGAACTGCGCATAGGGAAGCAGGTCGCGCGGAATATCGGCAACTTCTCTCGCGGTGCCGCCGGTCCGCTCGAGGTGGAGGGGGTCGATCAGGATCGCCCCGGCCGGGCTGGCCGCCGCGCTGACGATCGCCATCGCTTGCTGGAGCGACCTGACTTCAGTGAAATACCCGAATTCGAGCGCGACGCGCAGCCCCAGCGCTTCGCCATGCGCGCACAAAGCCGCGAACTTGGCCGTCGCCGATCCGGCATCGGTATCCGAGCTGACCACCAGCACGTTCCTGGCGCCGACCGCGGCTCCGATGTCCATGATGCGCAGATGGTTGGGGTCGGCCTTGCCTGGCTTGAGCCAGATGACTTCGACATCGAGAACGGAGATGCCGCCCTCTTCCACGATCCGGCGTACTTCGTTTGTAATATGGGAGGACCAGTTTGGCGGCTCCACCCAGAGACCGACCGCCGGCCATCCACCCTGCACCGCCGCGTTCGCAACCTGTGTCGCGGAGAATTCCGGCAGGACCCCCGAGGCGAGGGAAATCAGCCTGCTCATGATCGGGCTCCATCTGCGGCGGGGGCAGGGCCTTCCGGGGCTGGCGCGCTCAGTCCCATGGCACGATCAGCGGCGAGCCCGTCCAGTCATCGCGTTCGCGGACTGTCTGCGCGTACATGCCCCGGATGATGGCATTCTCAGGGTACATCTCGATCATGTGACCAAAAGAGGCGCGGGCGTCGAGATAGCAGATCCTCGCCCCGAAAACCGTGGTGAACTCGCTCGCCACGGGAAAGCCCATGGCGACCAGACGCTGCTGATCCAGCTCATAATCCGGGCTGAAGGTCGCAACGTGATGAAGCCCCTCCTCCCCGTCCGGAAACATGTCGTGAAAGGCGCTTGGCGTCGTCGACACCAGCTCGACCAACTCGATATTGAGGTGGCCTGACTGGACGAAAACGCCGCGCAGCCGGATCGGCTCGGCCGGCTGGCCGCGATAGACATGATCGTCGAGCTGCGCGACGCCGCCACCGACAAAGGGACCAAGGCCATAGGCCCGGTGCATCTGCGCGCAGGCCAGTTCGAGGTTGCGGACGACATAGCAATTCTGGACGATCTCGAGCGCGGGGACCGGCGGCATGGTCAGATGCCTGCGAGCGCGATGGAGCGAACCGGCATCAGCGACGATGCAAACGCCGCTGCGAACGAGGCGCGCCCGAATGAATGCATCCCGTCCTCCACATCGCCACACCATCGTGATCAGCTACGGGAGCGCGTAGGAAAAGATGCGAACGCCGGTCACCTGTCATTTCCGAGAGCCCGCGATCGCGCCGATCACGCGGAGACCATCTCCCCCGGGGGCCCTATGCTTAAATCCAGCTGTGCGAGAATCCGGAGCACAGACGCGGCGGCACCGGCCGCCGCGCCCGTCTCCCATCAGCGGCAGCGAACGTCGCTGTCCTTATCGATCGCATTGCCGGCGACCGCACCCGCTCCGGCGCCAAGCAGGGTGCCGAGCACCTTCGAACCGCCCGGCGCGATCAGATTGCCGAACAGGCCGCCAACCGCCGCGCCGACCACCAGGCCGGTCGTTCCGTCGGAACGGCGGCAGTAATAGCGCCCGTCCCGGCCGCGATAGACGCGATCATCCCCGCTCAGGCGGCGCTCCTGATACCGACGGTCATCATGGCGGTAATAATGATCGGCATAATAGCCATTATAGCGGGGGTCGGGGTGGTCATAATCATATTGGCTGTAGCTGGCGTACCGCGAGTCGTCGCCATACGTCTCACAGCCGCCGACAAGGGTTGTCGCGGCCAGCAAGCCGATCATCAAGCTACGCATCACTCTCTCCTGTACTTCCGCTCCAAATGCCAATGCTTCGCGGGCCATATGGTTGCGTGGCGGGGCGTATGGCGGTTTTGCGGGCGCGGTCTGATGGCGGGGGCGTCCGTTACTTTGCCGGGCTGGGCGCGCGAGTCGGCAAAGGCGCCTGCCGGTCGTCTCTCCGCTGTTATCGCCTGTTATGTGCCGGAATTTTTTTCCTCCGCTGTTATGGCCGAGTCGTGCTGCATATTTCGCCATTGAAATCAGAAGCTTGCTGGTGCTTTTCCTGTTGCGCGAAAACAGGGGAGGAACAGGGGAAGAAACAGCGGAAGGCACCGCCGAGGAACAGGCAAAAACAGCGGTGGGTTGATTCAACCGCAACGCGAAATCGGCTTTTAGGTGAGGCACGGAAATCATGAAGGAGACGTGCCATGAACCTGGAGCAATTTGAATCAACCGACGCGGCGCGGGGCTGCGCCGAGGACGCACTGGACACGGATACGCCCGAAACGAGGGCGGGCGGCCCGGGCTATCCGCCGGAGGGCAGGCGCTTCGTCAAGGGTGTATCCGGCAACCCCAATGGCCGGCCGAAGCGCGTCACCGGCGCGAAGGGTGATCGCCTGCCGGGCGCGGACGAGCCGACGCGGCGGGTGATCCTGGCGGAGGCGTATCGCATGGTGACGGTGAAGGATGGCGACACGGACGTGACGATGCCGGCGCACGAAGCGGTGTTCCGTGCCATGACCGCGCAGGCGCTGAAGGGCAACCAGCTCGCGCAGCGGCGCTGGACAGCGATGGTGCGGGAGGCCGAGGCCGAGCAGAAGCGCGACCAGATCGCGATCTACAATGTGATGGAGGCGGAGAGCCTGAAATATGAATTGTCGTATCGGCATGGGCGCCGCGTGCCGGTCATCAGCTATGAGGATGATATTGTGGCGGATCCGTACACCGGGGTGGCGGTGGTTCGGGCGGAGGAGTGAGGGGGCGGGTTTTGCACGGAATCTCGGCCATCCAGCTGTCCCGAAGCTAAACCCAAAAGCCGACAATCGTTCACGTAGCCGCATTCGGTCCGAAGGGTGCATTACGGCTTGGCCGGTTTGGAGCGCGAAAACACGTTTCCTACCGTCGAGCCTAGTCGGGAAATTCTACTGTCTTGACCCCGAGTTCGGCCAGCACCTCGAGCAGGAACGCCGCGCTGAACGTGCCTCGCGCGATCTTGCTATTAATGCTGGGGGCAGAGACCTTCCGGCCAGCTCGGGAAAGTCGCTCGGCCAGTTCCTTCTGACTTAGGCCCGACAGCGCCAGCCGTGCGCGGACGAGGCGCGAAGCACGCTCCTCCCAACCCTTCGGACCGTCGTGACCGTCGCTATTCATCGTCAAAATCAGTTGAAATCTGTCATATATGGCATAGATATGCTGTATCCGTTATGATACAATCGCGGCGCTTGGCAAGGAAACTTTGACTCAGCGGATCAAAGTTCTAAGGCGGCGCAGGCTGAGGGAAGGCGAGTGGCGACACAGGCGCAGTTGTTGGCATTGGTGCGCTCATTTTCGGAGCGGGATGACGTGCGCTTCCGGACGGTCGCACTCCAGATGGCCTCCGAGGCCGCTCAGCGCGGACATCGCAAGCTGGCGGATCAGATCAGACTGATGATCCAGGACTCACGAGCGCGCGCCGAGAAGGTCGTCGAACTGAGGGGCGGTCCGATCCCGGTCGTGCGTCCCAAAGGCGAGCTCGCAGGGCTGGTTTCCGTAGGCTACCCGATGATCCGCCTTGAGAACATGGTTCTCGACGACGCCGTCCTGCAGAAGCTCCTCAGGATCGTCGAGGAGCATCGGCACCGTTCCAAGCTGGCCGAGCATGGTCTGAAGCCACGGCGCAAGTTCTTGCTGACTGGCCCTCCCGGAACGGGAAAGACGCTGACCGCGTCGGCACTGGCCGGGGAACTCGGGTTGCCGCTCTTCACGATTCTGCTCGATGGTGTGATCACGAAGTACATGGGGGAGACGTCCTCGAAGATCAGGCTGGTCTTCGAGGCGATGCGCAGCACGCGCGGCGTCTACTTCTTCGACGAGGTCGACGCGCTGGCCACCAAGCGCCTTATGGGCAATGATGTCGGCGAGGCCCGCCGCACGCTAAATTCGATCCTCCAGATGCTCGATGAGGACGACGGCGACTCGCTGATCATCGCGGCTACGAATCACCCAGAGCTGCTCGATCCTGCGATGTTTCGCCGCTTCGACGGAGCGATCGAGTACGGTCTGTTGAGCGTCGATCGCATTCGCGAGGTTTACTTGAAGGCGCTCAAGCCGTTTGACCTTGAAACGATCGACTGGCCGATGATTGAAAAGGCTGCCACGGGTATGAGCCAAGCGGAGATGATCAGATCCGCCGAGGATGCCGCGCGAGCCGCCGTCCTCAACAACGACGCGGCTGTTGACACGCCAATCCTGCTCTATGCAATTCACGAGCGTCGCGGCCCGAAATAGCCAAAACGGACGCGTAATCAGGTTGCGCAGGTCGGGAGAGGGCTTACACCCTTTCGATGGCTGTCGAACGTCCTCACATCATCATTCCGGCCTCCGGACCCCGTTATGAGTTTTCGGTCAAGGGGGGTGGTGGCAAGCAGTCCCATCCTGCCGTCGTCCCCAATCGCCAAGCGAACAGTCGCCGCATTATCGGCGAGCTGCGCACTGTCATAAACGATGCGCGCAATCTCCCGGAGGTCGATCCGACCCGCATCCCGTTGAGCGTTCGCGCCGGAACCAGCTGGGGCGTGTCCCGGTCCGTTCCCGGTCGCCGTAACGATGTCCTCTCGGCAATCGGCTTCGGCCGGAACGCTCGCCTCAACGTCGCCCTACACTCAGACACGGTGGAGAGCTTCGAAGCCGCCGCCGACCGTTACAAAGGTCATGCGGATGGGCGCCGTCGGCCAGTGAACTTCGATTTCTTTGAGTCAAGGTCGAAGCTGGCTATCACGGCAGTCGAGGACCTCTGGGCATCAGATCAGCCGCTGCCCGAGGGCGATGAGGAAATTCGCTGGGAAGTCTGGGTTCAACGCGCTGCTGAGCCGAGGCTTCGAGAGGTCCTTGAGCAGCTTAATCTGAAGGCGCGCAAACCGTTGAGGTTCGGTCAGGTGCGGGTGTTGTCCCTTGAGGCCACGCGCGACGAGCTCGAAAAGCTCGCGATGAGCGGAGCAATCTCGCAGCTGAGGCCAGCATCTGCTCTGGTCAGCGAATTGATCCACGTCCCTAAGGGCGTCCAGCAGGCGGCCGTCCAGGCCGCTGCGGGACGGATCACTGTCGCGGCTGAGGAGGCTCCTGCCGTGTGTCTGTTGGACACTGGGGTGTGGGAGGCGCACCCGCTGCTGCAGGGCTCGCTCGACACAGTGGCAAACGTCGATGACGGCAGCGCGCACGATTGGCAGGGCCATGGGACCAAGATGGCCGGCCTCGCGCTGTTCGATGATCTTCCGTCGCTCATCGCCGGCGGTTCGACCGAGCTGTCGATTCGTCTCGAGTCCGTCGTCGTGCAGCTGCCGGATGGCATGAACGACGAGCGGCTGCCCGCCGAGCGCGTGAAGCTCGCGGTCAACCTGGTCGAGGACGAGGCGGACCGGCCGCGCACCTTCTGTTTCGCGATGAGCGCTCCCGGTGAAGGCTCCGATGGCGGCGTCGCAACGCTGTCCAGCGAGTTGGACAAGCTTGCGTCGGAAGTCGGAAGCGAGCGGCTCTTTTGTATCGCCGCCGGCAATCTCGAGCCGCCTACGCTCTTCGGCGACTATCAGGCGCTCAACGAGGCGACCGGCCTGTTGACCCCTGCGCAGTCATGGAACGCGCTGACCGTAGCAGCATGCACCGATCTCGACCGGGTTCCGGGCACGCACGGACCGTTGGCACCGGCTGGAGATCTGTCGCCGTGGTCGCGCACCGCGTGCGCGTGGGAACGGAGCCACAAGCCCCCGATGAAGCCAGACGTGGTCTTCGAAGGCGGTAATCAGATGTTCGACATGGCGAACGAGGATCTGTCCAATTATGCCGACCTCTGCCTGCTGACGACGAACTTCGACGCTAACGCACCGCTCTCACTGACCGGTATGACAAGCGCGGCGACTGCCTCAGTATCCGGCATGTGCGCCAAGTTACAGGCCGAGTACCCGACGCTCTGGCCGGAGACCATCCGTGGGCTGGTCGTCCATTCGGCCGAGCATACACCGGCCATGATGGCACGCGCCCGCGCAGCGGAGCCAGTTCGTGGGAGTGTTGAGGCGGCTCTGCTCGAGCGCTACGGCTACGGTCGTCCCGATCTCGCCCGCGCGATGGAGAACGCCAATGACACGCTGACGTACATCACGCAGGGCTCACTACTACCACTCCGGTCGAACGATGCGGGCGACGGTGTCGTGCTAGGCTACATGCGCAAGCATTCGCTCCCTTGGCACGAGCACATTCTGGAGAATCTCGAGGGTGTCGAGGCGGAGCTTCGCATCACGCTGTCTTACTTTATAGAGCCCAATCCAGGAGCGGCTCTCCGCGGCGACTACGACCTCTATGCCTCGCACGGCTTCGACTTCGATGTGAAGCGACCTGACGAGAGCGATGACGAGGCAGTGGCTAGGATCAACGGGTCGTTCGCATCCCGGACGCGCTCAAACGCGCCGCCGCTTGGCTGGATGTTCGGCGCGAAGGAGCGCGGAGGCGCGCTCCGCGACGGCCGAAAGGGCTGCCTGAAGCACGATCGCCTCAAGCTGCCCGCCCCCGATCTAGCGAGGATCGGATCGGTGATGGTGTTCCCGCGCAAGGGTTGGTGGGGCGAGGACTTCGAGCGGGTCGAGCAACAGGCGCGCTACGCGCTGATCATCAGCATTCGGACGCCGGAAGAGGAGATCTATACCGAAATTTCCGCAGAGATCGAAATCTAGCGACAAGTCGCCTTCGACGTGACGACCTGCGTCGCGCTCTGCCACGGCCTTCCGCTTACGAACCGGATTTCGTAGAAACCGGGCCGCGTGCATCGGAAGGTCTCCTCGACTTTCGGCCTTCCGCCGAAGTTGCGGCTGACGGGCTCGCCCGTGCCGATGTGCTCGACCCCTTCCGGCGTCTCCACCGACGTCCTGTACCCTGCGCCGTCCAGTGCTCTCCGCTCGATGACAAAAGTCTCGGCCGGAGCGACCTCGATGACTTCGCCTTCAGCGATGCGTTGCATGCATGCTCAGACTTCCTGCGTCGCGCAGGAGTAGAAAGGAAGGTCGTCGATGCGGCACTCACCGTAGGCGATGCGGAAGTATCCGTTTTCGCCCCAGCCGGTGCCCCAACTATTGCGGGCGATCCAACATTGATCGGCGTCGTCATAGCCGACGATGCAGACGGCGTGGTCCCCCCGATAGTTGCCGGCGACCTGCCTATAAATTCCGCCGACGTATCCAGAGAGGTCCTCAAATACCTGCATACCCGCGACGACGGGTCCTTGCGCCACGGCTCTGCGGCGGGCGTCGAAGTTCGTCAGCTCCGCATAGCCGCTGACTCTAACTACCGCAGAGGTGCCCGTGCACGTCAGCTTGTCCACCCACGGAGCGTCCGCGAGCGGCACCAGGCCCTTCGTCGCCGCATCGAGGCCGGCGGCGAGTCCCCAGCCGTCATCGCACGAGCCGCCGTTGCAGTGGAAGAGCTCAGCCTCCGACAGCTCGATAGAGGATCCGCTCTCGATCCAGTGTCGCGATTCGACGGTCGCTACCGTGGCGAACGCCACGCAGGCGCCGCAGTCGAGACCCTGATCGCGTACGTGTCCGAGGCGGCCACCGTCCTGATCGCGCCAGTCGATCATAGACGGAGGCGGCGGCGCCGCGAGCGCGTCGAAGTCCTCGGCGGCCGCGCGCAACTTGCCTTGGTTATCGTTGATCTTGAGGCCGAAAAGACCCGCCTCGCCGCCAGCACCGAGGCGATGCCAGACGGCGGTCTCGCCCGCCGTCCAGCTGCCCGGCGCCTTCTCGGCGATCGCTTTCTCGATTTCATGGATGGTTAGCATCGTGATTCCCGTGCGAGCATGAGCGCCAAATCCAAGATGCCCATGTGCGTGCTTCCTCGCTCCAGCTTAGCGCGATTGCCGGAAGCTGAAAGGGCTATCGTGAAAGGAAGAGGTGCGGCTGCATTCAGATCAGACTGATAGAGCCGAAAACGACTGCATCTAAAGCGCGTATCAATGCCGAGGATTGCCTGCTCTTCTACCGGATGGGCGATTTCTTCGAGAGTGCGCCGCGAAAAGGAGTCGCGCCTCGCCTGCTGAGAGGCGCGGCGGCATCTGGACCGGAACCGATTCCGCTGGCATAGGCGCGGCATGTTGAAGCTTCTCCTCCTGCGCGAAGGCTGACGTGGCGGCACCGGCCGCCCACGATCCATCACGCACATCACGAGAAGTTCAATGATCATCGAAATCCGCGCCGGCGAAGGCGGCGACGATAGCTGCCTGTTCGTCCAGGATCTGGCCAGCGCCTATGTGCGCCTGCTCGATCGCCATGGCTGACTGCACCAGCTCGTCCGCGTCGAGGGCGCGGCGACGCTCGAGCTCGCACCCATTGCCGGCTTTCGCCACGAGATCGGCGGCCATCGCATCCAGCGCGTGCCGCCGACCGAACGGCGCGGCCGGGTCCATACCAGCACCATCACGGTATCGGTGCTCGACGGCGTGATGGCCGAACCCGAGGTGCTGCGCCGCGAGGATGTCAGCGCGCGCTGGTTCTCGGGCACGGGCGCTGGCGGCCAGCATCGCAACAAGCACCAGAATTCGGTCGAGCTCGTCCATCTCCCCACCGGCCTGAAGCGCACCGCGCAGACGCGATCGCGTGAAACCAGCATGCGCGCCGCCTGGGATGCGCTCGCCTCCGCGGTCTCCGAACGGGCCGCGGGTCAGGCCGCGCGTGACGAGAACGGCATCCGCAGCCGCCAGATCGGGCTTGGCATGCGCGCCGACAAAAGGCGAACGTGGCGGTTCCGCGACGACCGGGTGATCGACGATCTCACCGGCCTCTCGGCGAGCTGTGCGAAGGTGATGCGGGGCCATGTCGATCTGCTCTGGCCGGGTGGCGCGACAGGCTTTCCCGGCGCCTGATCGTAACGCCGCCTTCCGCAGGGCGAAGCCCGGCTGTCCGTGGTTTCAATCGGCGGCCAACCGTGCGTAGCTAAGGGTCGCACGGTCAGGAGATGTTCATGACCGGATGCGTCATATGGTCGGGGGGAGACGGCGATGTCCAGAATATTGGCGGTCATCATTGCGGGGACTGCCATTGTCGCGGGGACTGCGCTGACATCGTCCTGCGCCGCCGCGAGCCCAAAGGCAGCAACCGCGCAAAGTCCCGATCGCATCGCAAACGACGCGGCCTTCAACGCGCTTGCCCGCACCGAGGGCGGCGGGCGTTTCATGGCATTGCCGCGCGTGATGTTCGCCATCGACCGCAGCGCCAATCCGCCCCGCGTCCACTGGATCGACACGAAGCGTTATGAATATCACTATGAATATCTGCAGGCGCGTTACCTGACGCTCGCGGACGCGGATGCTTTCAACGACGCGAATTATTCCAAACCCAATCGCCGCTTCGTGCTCGGCGCCGTCGTGCGCTACCCGCGTCTGGGTCGCTACGGCGTGGAGCTCTGGGAAGGCGACGTCGTCAGCCCCGAACTCCTGGCCACAATGATGCAGCGGCTCCAGGCCGGATTCCAGGCGCCGCTGACCTTCAAGCCCAACTCGGAACAACAGCGCGCGGCCGCTGAAAAGGCCGGGCTGCCGATGATCAGCGTCGAGCAGGCCTATGGCAGCCGGGAGCAGCTTGTCCTCAATCGCGGACGCGCGACCGGGCGTCTCGTGCTTGTCGATGAGGATGGCGAGGATGCGCTGCTGCCGGGCGACATCGCCTTGCTCAGGACGATCCCGGTGCGTCTTCCGCCGGTCGCGGGCATCATCTCCGCAACCTTCACCACGCCGATCAATCATGTCAGCCTGCTCGCCAAGACGTGGCGCATCCCCAATGCGTATCATGTTGACGCGGACAAGCTTTGGGCGGGTTTGAACGGCCGTCAGGTGGTGCTTGATGCAACCGGCACGAATGTCATCGTCCGCCTCGCGACGCCAAAGGAGATCCGCGCTGCCCAGAAAGCGCGAGCGAGCATGGCGGTGCGCGCGCCGCGCGCCGATCTCGCCTATGTCGGGTTGCCAGCCCTGGCTGAGCAGGATGCGACATGGGTGCGCCGCACCGGCACCAAAGCCGCCAATCTGGCCGAGGTGGCGGCGTTCGCGCGCAGCATCAAGAACCCCGGTTTTGTCGTGCCGCCCGGGTTCAGCGTGCCCTTTTCTTCTTATGACCGCTTCGTCGCCGCCAACGGCATCGGTGCCGATATCGAGGCGCTGCTGACGGATCCCCGGCGGTCCGACGCTGTATGGCGCAAGGCCGCACTGGCATCGCTTCGCGCGCGCTTTGCGGCTGGCCGCGTGCCGGAAACCGATCTGGCGGCAATCGCTGCGCGTCGCGGCGCCTTGCTCGGTGACAAGGGCGTCTTTGTCCGATCGTCCACCAATGCCGAGGACCTGCCCGGATTCAACGGCGCGGGCCTGTACGACACGGTGCCCAACGTGAAAAGCACCGAGGCGCTGGCCGGGGCGCTGAAGACGGTCTGGGGCTCGATATGGAATGACCGGGCCTTTGCCGCGCGCGAGCGGGCCGGCATCGACCACCGCGCGGTCCGCGCCGCCGTGCTCGTCCAGATCGGGATCGATGCGGATGCGGCCGGCGTGATGACGACGGTCGATCCGTTTGACGAGCGGGCGATCGAAAAGCGCGTGTTCATCGCGGCCAAGCGCGGAGTCGGCATCCGCGTCGTCGAGGGCAAGAAGATCGCCGAGCAGCTGATCTACCGTCCGGAGCTCGATTCGGTCCAGATCCTCACCCGGTCCCAGGATGATGTGATGCTTCACTTCTCGCCGGACGGCGGTGTCGAGGAAGTGAAGGTCGATCCGAACCGCGCGGTTCTGTCCGACGATCTCGTCCGCCGCCTCGGCAATATCGGCCTCAACATCCAGGAACGCTTCGGCAACCGCCCGCAGGATGTGGAATGGCTCATCGTCGGCGGTCAGATCATGATCGTCCAGTCACGCGACTATGTGAGAGGCAATTAGGATGCGTGGTTCGCGAGCGATTTCGATGGTGATTGGTTTTACCCTTGTCGCGGCGTCCTCCAGTTCAAATGCGATCGTCGCAAGACCAGCGGAAACCGTAGGCCCGCCG
>Ga0307508_10001772_pt1 | contig 23990 bp, 32 predicted proteins | sample 9_EM_MG_FD_203089 | JGI IMG/M metagenome (GOLD analysis project Ga0307508, IMG submission 203089) | Populus trichocarpa ectomycorrhiza microbial communities from riparian zone in the Pacific Northwest, United States - 9_EM | ecosystem: Host-associated > Plants > Roots > Unclassified | place... | reverse complement strand
GCGAATTGTCTGAAAAGCTTTTGACGAGTGGAAGAATGAGCAATGGGCTGCCATCCTGAGAGCAATATGGAGTGCAAACTGATGTGATACCTGTTGACGAGCGGAAGAATAAGGAATGCGATGCCATCTGCTGAGCAAAATGGTCCCTAAACCGAGAATGCCGTTGACGACTGGAAAAAAGCGCGATGCGTTGCCATCCGCTAAGGAGTATGGCACGCAAATTGTCAGGAAAGCCGTGAAGGAGCGAAAGAATGAGCAATGCACTGCCATTGGCTGAGCAATACAGCACGCAATCAGTCATGAAAGCTGATCATGAGTGAAAGAATGAGCAATGCGCTACCATCTGCTGAGCAATATGCGGAGAAAAGTGTTGGAAAAGCAGTTGACAAATGAAAGAATGCGCAATCCGCTAACATCCTCTGAGCAATACGGCGCGCAAACCGTAAAAGCCGACGGCAAGCGCAAGAACAAGCAACACGGTGCCATCCGCAGAGCAATATGGCACGCAACCATCGTGAAATCCGGTGACGAGCGGAAGTATGAGCAATCTGCTGCCAGCTGTGGAGCAATACTACGTGCAAACCGTGATGAAAGCCGTTGACGAATGGAAGAATGAACAAGCCGCCACCATCCGCTAAGCAATACGGTGCGCAAACCGTGAAACCCATCGGCGAGCGGAAGAACGAGCAATACGCTGCCATGGGTTGAGTAATAGCACACGTGAAAGGTCGGGAAAGTCGTAGACGACAGGAAGAATGAGCGATACTGCGTGTAAACCATCGTGTAAGCCATGAACGAAGGGAAGAATGAGCAATCCTCTGCCCTCCACTGAGCAGTACAGCGCGCAAACCATGAAAACTGTAGACAAGGGGCAGAACGAGCAATACACTATCATCCGCTGAGAAATGCAGCACGCGAAACGTCGGGAAAGCCGTTGACCAGCGGAAGAATGAGCAACACGGTGCCATCAGCAGAGCAATACGGCACGCAACCGTCGTAAAAGCGGTCGAAGAGTGGAAGAATCTGCAACACGGTGCCATCCGCGGAGCAATATGGCGCCCAATTGTCGTGAAAGCTATTGACAAGAGGAATTATCAGCAATTTGCTGCCAGCCGCCAAGCAATACTGCACACAAACCGTCGTAAAAGCCATTGACGGGCGGAAGAATGAGCAATCGGCTGCCATCCGCAAAGCAAAATGGTGGGCAAACCATGAAAGACATTAACTAGCGGAAGAATGAGCAACGCGCTGCCATCTACTGGGCAACATGGTACGTAAACCCTTGTGAAAGCCATTAACGAACAGAAGAATAAGAGATGCGCTTTTATCCACGGAGCAAAATAGCGCGCAAACGGTGAAAGCCGTTGACAACTAAGAGAACAGGCAAGCTGCCGCCATCTGCTGGGTAACATGGCACATAAACCGTTCTGAAAGCCATTGATGAGCGGAAGAATGAGTAATCTGCAGCCATCCGCTGAGCAAAACGGTGCGCAAACCATGAAAGCCATTGATGAGCGGAAGAATGACCAATCCGCTGCCATCCGCTGAGCAATACGGCATGCAAACTGTGGTGAAAGCCTTTGACGAGCGGAAGTATGTGCAATGCGCAGTCATCTGCTGAGCAAAACGGCGTGCACAGCGTGAAAGCCGTTGACGAGCGGAAGAACAAGCTATCCGCTGCCATCCGTTGAGACATACGGCGGGCAAATACTGAAAGCCATTGACGAGCGGAAGAACGAGCAATATATTGTCATCCCCTGAGCAAAACAGCAGGCAAACCATGAAAGCCGTTAACGAGCGGAAGAACCAGCAAGGCACTGCCATCCGCTGAGGAAATCGGCGCGCAAACCGTCGGGAAAGTCATTGACGATAGAAAGAACGAGCAATCCGCTGCTATCCGTTAAGCAATACGGTGCGCAAACCGTGAAAGCTGTTGACGAGCAGAAGAACGAGCAATGCACGGTCATCCGCTGAGGAAAGCAGCGCGCAAACCGTGAAAGCAATTGACAAGTGGAAGAACCAGCAATGCACTACCATCCGCTGAGGAAATTGGTGCACAAGCAGTCGGAAAAGCCATTGTCGAGCGCAAGAATGAGCAATCCGCAGCCATTCACTGAGCAAAACGGCGCGCAAACCGTGAAAGCCTTTGACAAGAGGATAAATGAGCAATCCGCAAACATGGGTGCAGAAATATGGGGCGTAAACCGTGGTGAAAGCCTTTGACGACAGGAAGTAAGAGCAATCCGCTACCATCCATAGAGCAATAGAGGACGCAAACCATCCTGAAAGCCATTGACGAGCGGAAGAACGAGCAATCTGCTGCCATCTGTTGGGAAACACGGTGCGCAAGCCATGACAGCCGTTGACGAACGGAAGTATGAGCAATGCGCTATCATCCGGTGAGCAAAACAGCGCCCTAACAATGAAAGCCATTGACAAGTGGAAGAACGAGGAATCCGCTGCCATCCGTTGAGCAATCCGCTGCAATCCACTGAGCAATACAGCACGCAAACCATATTGAAAGCCATTGATGACCGCAAGTAAGAGGAATCCGCTACAATTCACAGTTCAAAACGGCGGGCAAACCGCGAATGCCGTTGACGAGCGGAAGAATGAGCAATCTGATACCATCCACAGAGCCATACGGCGCACGAACAGTCTTGAAAGCCGTTGACAAGCGGAGGTATGAGCAATCCGCTGCCATCCGCGGAGCAATACGGTGCGCATCCGTCGTGAAAGCCGTTGACGAGCGAAAGTACGAGTAATCCTCTGCCATCGGCCGAGCAATACGGTGCGCGAACCGTCGGAAAAGCCGTTGACGACAGAAAGAATGAACAATGCGCTCCCATCCGCGGAGCAATACGGCGCGCGAACCATTGGATAAGCCGTTGACGAGCGGAAGAATGAGCAATGCGCTGCCATCCGCTGAGCAATACGGCACGCGAACTGGCGGAAATGCCATTAATGAGTGGAGGCATAAGCAATGCGCTGTCAAACGCTGAGCAATACGGCGCGCAAACCGTCGGAAAAGCCGTTGACGAGCGGAAGAATGAGCAATGCGCTGCCATCCGCTGAGCAATACGGTGCGCAAACCGTCGTGAAAGCCGTTGACGAGAGAAAGAATGTGCAATCCGATGCCATCCGCTGAGCCATACGGCACCCTAACCGTCGTGAAAGCGGTTGATGAGCAGAGGTATAAGCAATCCGATGCAATCCGCTGAGCCATACAGCGCGCGAACGGTCTTGAAAGCCGTTGACAAGCGGAGATATCAGCAATCCGCTGCCATCCGCGGAGCAATACGGCTCGCGAACCATCGTGAAAGCGGATGACGACCGGAAGTAAGAGGAATCCGCTACCATTCGCGGTGCAATGCGGCGCGCAAACTGTCGGGAAAGCCGTTGACGAGCGGAAGAATGAGCTATCCGCTGCCATCCACTGAGCAATACGGCGCGAAAAGCGTCGTGAAAGCCATTGACAAGTGGAGGTATGAGCAATCCACTGCCATAAGCTGAGCCATAGGGCACCCGAACCGTCGTGAAAGCGGTTGGCGAGCGGAGGTATGAGCAATCCGCTGCCATCCACGGAGCAATACGGCACGCAATCCGTCGTGAAAGCTGTTGACGAGCGAAAGTACGAGCAATCCGCTGCCATCCGCTGAGCAATACGGCGCGCAAACCGTCATGAAAGCCATTGGCGAGAGAATGAATGAGCAATCCGCCCCCATCCGCTGAGAAATACGGTATTTAAACCGCCGTGAAAGCCGTTCACGAGCGGAAGTATGTGCAATCCGCTGCCATCCGCTGAGCAATACGGCGCGCAAACCGTTGTGAAAGCCATTGACAAGCGAACGAATGAGCGATCCGCCGCGCCATCCGCTGTACAATACGGCGGGCAATCCATCGTGAAAACCGTTGATGAGTGGAAGAATGCGCAATCCGCTGCCATCCGCTAAGCAATACAGCGTGTAATCTGTCGTGAACGCCGTTGACAAGCGAACGAATGAGCGATCTGCCTAGCCATCTGTGGAGCAATACGGCTCAAAAACCATTGTGAAAGCCGTTGGCAAGTGCAAGAATGAGCAATCGGCTGCCATCCGCTGAGGAATACGGTATGCGAACCGGCCGGGGATAACAGACGTCGACGAGTGGAAGAATGAGCGATACGGCGAGCAATCTACGGTGCATAGAACGTTAGTAAAGTCATCGACAAGCGGAAGATATGAGTGAACCCACAGTTGAGCCGACTTACCTTCCGTCGAGCCATACTGCATAGAAACAGTTGGCAAAGCCGCATACGAGCGGAAGAATAATCGATCCAGCGAGAGATCCGACGAGCAATATGGGGCGCAAACCGTCGTGAAAGTCGAAGAGCGGAAGAATGAGCAATCTGCTGCCATCTGCGGAGCAATATGGGGCGAAAACCGTTGTGAAAGCCGTTGACGAGAGAAAGAATGAGCAATCCGCCGCCATCCGCTGAGAAATACTGCGCGCAAACCGTCGTGAAAGCCGTCGACGACTGCAAGAATGAGTAATCAGCTGCCATCCGTGGGGCAATACAGCGCGCAAACCGTCGTGAAAGCCGGTGACGAGTGGAAGAATGGACAATCCGCTGCCATCCGCTGAGCAATACGGCGCGAAAACCGTTGTGAAAGCCGTTGACGAGTGGAAGAATGAGCAATGCGCTGCCATCCGCTGAGCAATACGGCGCGCAAACCGTTGTGAAAGCCGTTGACGAGAGAAAGAATGAGCAATCCCCTGCCATCTGCTGTGAAATACGGCGCGCAAACCGTCGTGAAAGCTGTTGACGAGCGGAAGTATGATCAATCCACTGCCGGAGCAATACGGCGCGCAATCCTTCGTGAAAGCCTTTGACAAGCGGAAGTACGAGCAATCCGCTGCCATGCACTGAGCAATACGGCGGAATCCGTCGTGAAAGCCGTTGATGAGCGAACGAATGAGCGATCTGCCTAGCCATCGGCTGAGCAATACGGCGTGAAAACCATCGTGAAAGGTGTTGAAGAGTGCAAGAATGAGCAATCGGCTGCCATCCACTGAGGAATACGGTATGCGAACCGGCTGCGGATAACAGACGTCGACGAGCGGAGGAAAGAGTGATACGGCGAGCAATCTACGGAACGTAGAACGTTAGCAAAGTCATCGACAAGCGGAAGTTATGAGTGAACCCACAGATGAGCCGACTTACCTTCCGTCGAGCCATATGGTATGCAAACAGTTGGGAAAGCCGCGTACGAGCGGAAGAATAATCGATCCAGGGAGTGATCCGACGAGCAATATGGCGCGCAAACCGTCGTGAAAGTCGACAAGCGGAGGAATGAGCAATCCGCTGCCATCCGCGGAGCAATACGGCACGCAAACCGTTGTGAAAGCCGTTGACGAGCGGAAGTATGAGCAATGCGCTGCAATCCGTTGAGCAATACGGCGCGTAAACCGTCGTGAAAGCCGTTGACGAGAGAAAGAATGAGCAATCCGCCGCCATCCGCAGAGAAATACTGCGCGAAAACCGTCATGAAGGCCGTTGATGAGAGAAAGAATGAGCAATCCGCCGCCATCCACTAAGAAATACGGCGCGCAAACCGTCGTGAAAGCCATCGACGAGTGCAAGAATGAGCAATCCGCTGCCATCCGCTGAGCAATACGGCGTGCAAACCGTCGTGAAAGCCGTTGACGAGAGAAAGAATGAGCAATCCGACGCCATCCGCAGAGAAATACGGCGCCAAAACCGTCGTGAAGGCCGTTGACGAGAGAAAGAATGAGCAATCCGCTGCCATCTGTGGGACAATACGGCGTGCAAACCGTCGTGAAAGCCGTTGATGAGTGGAAGAATGAGCAATCCGCTGCCATCTGCTCAGCAATACGGCGCGAAAACCGTCGTGAAAGCCGTTGACGAGCGGAAGAATGAGCAATGCGCTGCCATCCGCGGCGCAATACGGCGCGCAAACCGTCGTGTAAGCCGTTGACGAGAGAAAGAATAAGCAATCCGCTGCCATCTGCTGTGAAATACGGCGCGCAAACCGTCGTGAAAGCCGTTGACGAGCGGAAGTAAGAGCAATCCGCTGACGGAGCAATACGGCGCGCAATCCGTCATCAAAGCCTTTGACGTGCGGAAGTATGAGCAATCCGCTGCCACCCGCTGAGCAATACAGTGCGCAAACCGTTGTGAAAGCCATTGACGAGCGGAAGTATGAGCAACGCACTGCAATCCGCTGAGCAATACGGTGCGCAAACCTTCCTGAAAGCCGTTGACGAGAGAAAGAATGAGCAATCCGGCGCCATCCGCAGAGAAATACGGCGCGAAAACCGTCGTGAAAGCCATTGACGACAGAAAGAATGAGCAATCCGCTGCCATCCGCTGAGGAATACAGTACGCGCACCAGTGGGACAAAATAGCCGTCAACGAGCCGAAGAAGGGGCGATCCGCAGGGCTATCCGCGGAGCAATCCGGCATGTAAAACCTCGTGAAAGCCGCCGACGAGCGAAGGAATGAGCGATACAGCGAGCAATCTACGGCGCATAGAACGTTAGGAATGTCATCGACAAGCGGAAGAAATGAGTGAACCCATTACCAAGCAGTAATGCCATCCGCCGAGCCATTCACAGTGCAATACAGTGCGCAAATCGATGTGAAACCTGTTGACGAGTGGAAGAATGAGCAATCCGCTGTCATCCGCTGAGCAATACGGCGCGTAAACCGTTGTGAAAGCCGTTGACGAGCGGAAGTATCAGAAATGCACTGCAATCCACAGAGCAATACGGCACGCAATCCGTCGTGAAAGCCTTTGACGAATTGAAGTACGAGCAATGCGCTGCCTTCCGCTGAGCAATACGGCGCGCAATTCGTCGTGAAAGGCTTTGACGAGCGGAAGTATGAGCAATCCGCTGTCATCCGCTGAGCAATACGGTGTGCTAACCGTTGTGAAAGCCGGTGACGAGCGGAAGTATGAGCAATGCGCTGCAATTTGCACAGCAATACGGCGCGCAAACCGTTGTGAAAGCCGTTGATGAGAGAAAGCATGAGAAATGCGCCGCCATCCGCTGAGAAATACGGCGCGCGAACCGTCGTGAAAGCCGTTGACGAGTGCAAGAATGAGCAATCCGATGCCATCCGCTGGGCAACACTGCGCCAAACCGTCGTGAAAGCTGTTGACGAGTGGAAGAATGAGCAATACGCTGCCATCCGCGGGGCAATACGGCGCGAAAACCGTTGTGAAAACCGTTGACGAGCGGAATAATGAGCAATGTGCTGCCATCCGCAGAGCAATACGGCGTGCAAACCGTTGTGAAAGCCGTTGACGAGCGGAAGTATGAGCAATGCACTGCAATCCGCTGAGCAATACGGCACTCAAACCTTCGTGAAAGCTGTTGACGAGTGGAAGAATGAGCAATACGCTGCCATCCGCAGTGCAATACGGCGCGAAAACCGTTGTGAAAGCCATTGACGAGAGAAAGAATGAGCAATCCGCTGCCACCCGCTGTTAAATATGGCGCGCAAGCCGTCATGAAAGCCGTTGACGAGCAGAAGTATGAGCAATCCGCTGCCGGAGCAATACGGTGCGCAATCGGTCGTGAAAGCCTTTGACGAGCGGAAGTATGAGCAATCTGCTGCCATCCACTGAGCAATACGGTGTGCAAACCTTCGTGAAAGCCATTGACGAGTGCAAAAATGAGTAATCCGCAGATATCTGCTGAGGAATACGGTACGTGAACCGGCCGCTGATAATTAACGTCGAAGAGCAGAAGAATGAGCGATACGGCGAGCAATCTACGGCGCGTAGAATGTTAGCAAAGTCATCGACAAGCGGAAGATATGAGTGAACCCACAGATGAGCCGACTTACCTTCCGTAGAGCCATACGGCACCCAAACAGTTGAGAAAGCCGTCGACGAGCGGAAGAATAATCGATCCAGGGAGCGATCCCACCGAGCAATATGGCATGCAAACCGTTGTGAAAGCCTTCGACGAGCGGAAGAATGAGCGATCCGCCTAGCCATCCTTCAAACAATATGGCATGCAAACCGTCGTGAAAGCCGTCCACGAACAAACGAATAAACGATTCGGCGAGCTCACGGCAGCGCCTGGGATCGTTAGCAAATTCATTGACAAGCGGATGAAATGAGTGAACCCACGAATGAGACGACGTTTCATCCGACGAGCAATACGGCGGGTGAACCGTCGATGTGTTGAAGTAATGTGCGATCCGCCGAGAAATATGGCGTGAATGCCTTGTGCAAGCCCGTTGCGAGTTCATCAGTCGGGTCCTGATCGTTTCATTTCATCATTTTGTTCAATTGATTTGGCGTGTACTAAGCACGTGACAATATCGTGCAGATTTGTTGCGCGATATTGTCACATGCTTATAGTTCTCGTAGGTCCATCCGTGCCAAGGTGCTACCTACAGCGGCGTCAGGGTTGGCATTGCCGCCGTAGTGGTTAGGGTTTCTAGAGATCATTCTCGCCATGGCGCTAGCTACAGCAGCGGCAGGCTTGGCATTGCCGCCGCAGTGGTTAGGGTTTCCAGAGGTCATTCTCGCCATGGTGCTACCGACAGCGGCGGCAGGCTTGGCATTGCCGCTGCAGTGGTTAGGGTTGCAGGCAGGAATTAACTGGTGTGTGAAGAAGTTTCTCAGCTAGCAAGATGGCTAGACCGTCGACGAGCGGGAGTAAGGACCTATCCGCCGAACCATCCACCGAGCAAAACGGTACGTGAACCGGCGGGAGAAAACAGCCGTCAACGAGCCGAAGAAGGGGCGATCCGCAGAGCTATCCGAGGAGCAATCCGGCATGTAAACCCTCGTGAAATCCGGCGATGAGCGAAGGAATGATCGATACGGCGAGCAATCTACGGCGCGTACAACGTTAGGAAAGTCATCGATAAGCAGAAGAAATGAGTGAACCCACTACCGAGTAGTAATGCCATCCGCCGAGCCATTCGCAGAGCAATACAGGGCGCAAATCTTGTGAAACCTGTTGACGAGCAGAAGAATGAGCAATCCGCTGCAATCCGCTGAGCAATACGGCGCGCAAACCGTTGTGAAAGCGGTTGACGAGTGGAAGTATGAGCAATGCGCTGCAATCCGCTGAGCAATACGGCGCGCAATCCGTCGTGAAAGCCTTTGACGAACTGCAGTATGAGCAATGCTCTGCCATCCGCTGAGCAAAACGGCGCGCAATCCGTCGTGAAAGACTTTGACAAGCAGAAGTATGAACAATCCGCTGTCATCCGCTGAGCATTACGGCACGTAAACCATCGGAAAAGCCATTGACGAGCGGAAGAAGGAGCAATGTGCTGCCATCCGGTGAGCAATACGGCGCGTAATCCGTCGTGAAAGCCTTTGACGAGCAGAAGTATGAGCAACGCGCTGCCATCCGCTGAGCAATACGGCGCGCAAACCGTCGGAAAAGCCGTTGACGAGTCGAAGAATGACCAATGCGCTGCCATCCGCTGAGTAATACGGCGCACAATCCGTCGTGAAAGCCTTTGAGGAGCGGAAGTATGAGCAATCCGCTGCTATCCGCTGAGCAATACGGCGCACAAACCGTTGTGAAAGCCGTTGACGAGAGAAAGAATGAGCAATGCGCTGCCATCCGCAGAGAAATACGGCGCGAAAACCGTCGTGAAAGCCTTTGACGAGTGCAAGAATGAGCAATCCGCTGCCATCAGCTGAGCAATACAGCGCACCAACCGTCGTGAAAGACATTCACGAGAGAAAGAATGAGCAATCCGCCACCATCCGCTGAGAAATAAGGTGCGAAAAGCGTCGTGAAAGCCATTGACGAGTGCAAGAATGAGCAATCCGCTGCCATCCGCTGCCATCCGCCGAGCAATACCGCGTGCCATCCGTCGTGAAAGCCATTGACAAGCGGAAGATAGGGCGATCTGCAGAGACATTCGCCGAGCAATACGGCTCCCAAACCATCACGAAAGCCGTTGACGATCGGAAGAACGCGTGATACCGTGAGCAATCTACCGTGCGTGGAACGTTAGCAAAGTCATCGACAGGCGGAGGCGATTGGTGACCCCACAAGCCGGCAGTAGTGCCAGCCATCGAGCAATACGGCACACAAACAGTTGGGTAAGCCGTCGACGAGCAGAAGAAAAACCGCTGCAACGAGCCATCCGTCAAGGAATACAGCATGCAAACCGTCGTGAAAGCCGTCGACGAGCAAAGAAATCAACGACTCGGCGAGCAATCTACGGCACGTCGAACGTTAGCATAGAGATCGACAAGCGGAGGCGATGGGTGAGCCCACTAGCCGGCAGTAGTGCAAGCCATCGAGCAATACGGCACACGAACTATTGGTTAAGCCGTCGACGAGCAGAAGAAAAACCGATCCAGCGAGCCATCCGTCAAGCAATACGGCATGCAAACCGTCGTGAAAGCTGTCGAAAAGCAAAAGAAGGCGCGATCTGGCAAGCAATGCAGCATATAAAGTGTTAGTAACACTGACTACTTGTAAAAGATTGAGCGATCCCTGCCGCGGCGGCAGGCTTGGTGTTGCCTACACAGTGGTTAGGGTTTTCACTGGTCATTCCTGCCATGGCGCTAGCTACGGCAGCGGCAGGCTTGGCATTGCCGCAGCAGTGGTTAGGGTTGCACGCCGGAATTAACTGGCGGGAGGAGAAGCATCTCACCTAATAAGATGGCTAGACTGCCGTCGACGAGTAGGAGTAATGAGCGATCCGCTGCGCCATCCACCGAGCAATACAGTACATGAATCTACGGCACGTAGAATGTTTGCGTAGTCATCGAAAAGCGTAAGAAATGAGTGAACCCACAAACGACCTGTAGTCCCATTCACCGTGCAATACGACGAGCGGAAGATTGCGTGATCCGCCGAATGATCCGCTGAGCAATACGGCGCGAAAATCGTCGTGAAAGCCGTTGACGAGCGGAAGAATGAGCAATCTACTGCCATCCGCTGAGCAATACGGCGGGCAAACCGTCGTGTAAGCCGTCGACGAGCGGAAGAGTGAGTGATCCGCCGAGTGATCCGCTGAGTAATACGGTGCGCGAACTGTCGTGAAAGCCGTTGACGAGCAGAAGATTGAGCAATCCACTGAGCAATCTGATGAGCAATACGGTGCGCGAACTGTCGTGAAAGCCGTTGACGAGCGGAAGTATGAGTAATCCGCTGCCATCCGCTGAGCAATACGGTACGCAAACCATCGTGAAAGCCGTTGACGAGAGAAAGAATGAGCAATCTGCTGTCATCCCCTGAGCAATACGGCGAGCAAACTGTTGTGTAAGCCGTCGACGAGCGCAAGATTGAGTGATCCGCCCCGTGATCCGCTGAGTAATACGGTGTGCGAACTGTCGTGAAAGCCGTTGACGAGCGGAAGATTGAGCGATCCGCTGAGCGATCCGCTGAGCAATACTTTGCGCGAACTGTCGTGAAAGCCGTTGACGAGCAGAAGATTGTTAGATCCGCCAATCTATCCGCAGCTAGGTTCGCGCAGCATATTGCTCAGCGGAAACGGCTTACACGACGGTTTGCCCGCTGTATTGCTCAGCGGATGGCAGTAGATTGCTCATTGTTCCACGCGTCAACGGCTTTCATGACGGTTTTCGCACCGTATTGCTCAGCGGATCACTCAGCGGATCGCGCAATCTTCCGCTCGTCGTATTGCACGGCGAATGGGACTACAGGTCATTCATGGGTTCATTCATTTCTTACCCTTTTCGATGACTACGCAAACATTCTACGTGCCGTAGATTCGTGTACTGTATTGCTCGGCGGATGGCTCGGCGGATCACTCATTACTCCTGCTCATCGACGGCAGTCTAGCCATCTTGTTAGGTGAGATGCTTCTCCACCTGCCAGTTAATTACTGCGTGCAACCCTAACCACTGCGGCCGCAATGCCAAGCCTGGCACCGCCGTAGCTAGCGCCATGGCAGGAATGACCGCTGGAAACCCCAACCACTGCGGCGGCAACACCAAGCCTGCCGCCGCTGCAGGGATCGCTCAATCTTTTACTAGTAGTCTGTGTTACTAACACTTTGTACGCTGCATTGCTTGCCGGATCGCTCCTTCTTTTGCTTTTCGACGGCTTTCACGACGGTTTGCATGCCGTATTGCTTGGCGGATGGCTCGCTGGATCGGTTTTTCTTCTGCTCGTCAACGGCTTAACCAATGGTTCGTGTGCCATATTACTCGATGGCTTGCACTACTGCGGGCTCGTGGACTCACGCATCGCCTCCGCTTGTCGATCTCTTTGCTAAGGTTCGACGCGCCGTAGATTGCTCGCCGAATCGTTCATTTCTTCGCTCGTCAACAGCTTTCATGACGGTTTGCATGCCATATTGCTTGACGGATGGCTCGCTGGACCGGTTTTTCTTCTGCTCGTCGACTGCTTACCCGATGGTTCGTGTGCCGTATTGCTCGATGGCTGGCAATACTGCTGGCTCGTGGGGTCACCCATCGCCTCCGCCTGTCGATGACTTTGCTAACGTGCCACGCACGGTAGATTGCTCGCGGTATCGCTTGTTCTTCCGATCGTCAACGGCTTTCACAACGGTTTGAGTGCCGTATTGCTCGGCGAATGTCTCTGCAAATCGCCCTATCTTCCGCTTGTCAACGGCTTTCACGACGGATGGCATGTGGTATTGCTCAGCGGATGGCAGCGGATGGCTGCGGATTGCTCATTCTTGCACTCGCCAACGGCTTTCATGATGGTTTTCGCGCCGTATTTCTCAGCGGATGGCGGCGGATTGCTCATTCAATTATTGATTTAAATATCTCAAAATCTCTTGTCAACGGCCTTCACGACGGTTTTCGCGCCGTATTTCTCTGCGGATGGCGGCGGATTGCACATTCTTTCTCTCGTCAACGGCTTTCACGACGGTTTGCGTGCCGTATTGCTCAACGGATTGCAGCGCATTGCTCATACTTCCGCTCGTCAAAGCCTTTCATGACGGATTGCGCGCCGTTTTGCTCAGCGGGTGGCAGCGCATTGCTCATACTTCAGTTCGTCAAAGGCTTTCACGACGGATTGCGCGCCGTATTGCTCAGCGGATTGCAGCGCATTGCTCATACTTCCGCTCGTCAACGGCTTTCACAATGGTTTGCGCGCCGTATTGCTCAGCAGATGGCAGCGGATTGCTCATTCTTCCACTTGTCAACAGGTTTCACAACGATTTGCGCTCTGTATTGCTCTGCGAATGGCTCGGCAGATGGCATTACTGCTCGGTAGTTGGTTCACTCATTTCTTCCACTTGTCGATGACATTCCTAACGTTCTACACGGCGTAGATTGCGCGCCGTATCGCTCGTTTTTCCGCTCGTCGACGTCAATTATCCCCGGCCGGTTCGCTGACCGTATTCCTCAGCTGATGGCAGTGGATTACTCATTCTTCCGCTCGTCAACTGCTTTCACGACTGTTTGCGCGCTGTATTGCTCAGCGGATGGCGGCGGATTGCTCATTCTTTCTCTCGTCAATGGCTTTCACAACGATTTGCGCGCCGTATTGCTCAGCGGATGGCAGCGGATTGCTCATACCTCCGCTCATCAACGGCTTTCACGACAGTTTGCGCGCCGTATTGCTCTGCGGATGGCAGCGGATTGCTCAATCTTCCGCTCACCAACAGCTTTCACGACGGTTTGCGCACCGTATTCCTTAGCGGATGGTATCGGATTGCCCCCACCTCCGCTCGCCAACGGCTTTCACGACGATTTGCGCGCCATATTGCTCAGCGGATGCCATCGCATTGCTGACACCTCCGCTAGTCAATGGCTTTTCCGATGGTTCGCGCGCCGTATCGCGTAGCGGATGGCAGTGAATTACTCATACCTCCGCTCGTCAACGGCTTTCCCGACGGTTTTCACGCTGTATTGCTCAGCGGACAGCAGCGTATTGCTCATTCTTCCGCTCGTCAATGGCTTTTCCGATGGTTCGCGCGCCATATCGTGCAGCGGATGGCAGTGCATTACCCATACCTCCGCTCGTCAGCGGCTTTCCCGACGGTTTGCGCGCCGTATTGCTCAGTAGACGGCAGCGCATTGCTCATTCTTCCGCTCGTCAACGGCTTTCACGACGGTTCGCGCGCCGTATTGCTCAGCGGTTGGAAGCGCATTGCTCATTCCTCCACTCGTTAACGGATTTTCCGACAGTTCGCGTGCCGTATTGCTCAGCGGATGGCAGCAGGTTGCTCATACTTCCACTCGTCAACGGCTTTAAAGACGAATTGCGCGCCGCATTGCGCCGCGGATGGCAGCGGATTGCTCATACCTCCGCTCGTCAACAGCTTTCCCGATGGTTTGGGCGCCGTATTGCTCAGCTGACGGCAGCGTATTGCTTATTCTTCCACTCGCCAACAGCTTTCACGATGGTTTGCGCGCCATATTGCTCAGCGGATGGTATCAGATTGCGCAATCTTCCGCTCGCCAATTGCTTTCATGACGATTTGCGCACTACAGATTGCTCGCAATATCGCTCATTCTTCCGCTCGTCGACGTCAATTATCCCCAGCCGGTTCGCATACTGTATTGCTCAGCGGACTGCAGCGGATTGCTCATACCTCCGCTCATCAACGGCTTTCACGACGGTTTGCGCGCCGTATTGCTCAGCGGATGGCAGCAGATTGCTCAATCTTCTGCTTACCAACAGCTTTCACGACGGTTTGCGCACCGTACTGCTCAGCAGATGGTATCGGATTGCCCCCATCTCTGCTCGCCAACGGCTTTCGCGACGATTTGTGCGCCGTATTGGTCAGCGGATGGCATCGCATTGCTCACACCTCCGCTAGTCGACGGCTTTCATGACGGTTTGCACACCGTATTACTCACCGGATGGTACTGGATTGCCCCCACCTCCGCTTGTCAACGGCTTTCACGACGGTTTGCGCGCTGTAGTGCTCTGCGGATGGCAGCGGATTGCTCAATCTTCCGCTCGTCAACGGCTTTCACGACGGTTTGCGCGTCGTATTGCTCAGCAGATGGTATCGGATTGCCCCCACCTCCGGTCGCCAACGGCTTTCTCGACGATTTGCGTGCCGTATTGCACACCGGATGGCGCGGCGGATCGCTCATTCTTTCTCTCGTCAACGGCTTTCACGATGGTTTGCGTGCCGTATTGCTCAGCGGATGGCAGCGGATTGCTCATACCTCCGCTCGTCAACGGCTTTCCCAACGGTTTGCACGCCGAATTGCGCGGCGGATGGCAGCGCATTGCTCCTTCTTCCGCTTGTCAACGGCTTTTCCGACGGTTTACGCGCCGTAATGCTCAGCGGATGACAGCGGATTGCTCATACTTCCGCTCGTCAAAGCCTTTCACGACGCATTGCGTGCCGTTTTGCTCAGTGGATGGCAGCGCATTGCTCATACTTCAGTTCGTCAAAGGCTTTCACGACGGATTGTGCGCCATATTGCTCCGCGGATTGCAGCGCATTGCTCATACTTCCGCTCGTCAACGGCTTTCCCAACGGTTCGCGCGCCATATTGCTCAGTGGACGGCAGTGCATTGCTCATTCTTCCGCTCGTCAATGGCTTTCCCGATGGTTCGCGCGCCGTATGGCGCAGTGGATGGCAGCGGATTGCTCATACCTCCGCTTGTCAACGGCTTTCACCACGGTTTGCGCGCTGTCTTGATCAGCGGATGGCAGCAGATTGCTCATTCTTCCACTCGTCATCGGATTTCACGGTTTGCGTGCCGTTTTGCTCCGCGAATGGTAGCGGATTGCTCATTCTTCCGGTCGTTGACGTCTATTATCCCCAGCCGGTTCGGGTACTGTATTCCTCAGCGGATGGCAGCGGATTGCTCATTCTTGCACTCGTCAACGGCTTTCACGATGGTTTTAGCGCCGTATTACTCAGCCGATAGCTAGGCAGATCACTCATTTGTTCGCTCGTCAACCGTTTTCATGATGGTTTGCGCGCCCTATTGCTCTGCGGATGGTAGCGAATTCTGCATACTTTCGCTCGTCAACGACTTTCACGCTGGTTTTCACGCCGTATTGCTCTACGGATAGCAGCGGATTGCTCATACTTCCGCCCATTAACGGCTTTCAGGACGGTTTGCGCGCAATCTGGCTCAGGGGATGGCATCGGATTGCTTATACCTCCGCTCGTCAATGGCTTTCACGATAGTTTGCGCGCCGTATTGCTCAGCGGATGGTAGCAGATTACTCAAACCTCCGCTCTTCAACGGCTTTCCCAACGGTTCGAGCGCCTTATCACTTAGCGGATAGTAGCGTATTGCTCATTCTTCCGCACGTCAATGCCTTTTACTGTTTGCGAGCCGTTTTCCTCAGCGGATGGTAGCGCATCGCTTGTCCTTCCGGTCATCTACGTCTTTCACCGTTTACACGCCATTTTGCTCAGCGGATGGCAACACATTGCTCATTCTTCCGCTCGTGGATGGCTTTCATACCTGTGGTAATCGACTAAGCTATTTGGCACACTGTGTAAACTTTAAATTTGTAGGAAATATGTAGGAAAAGCTAAATGTTTGAAGTTGTACGCACTACTAAAGTTTTGGTAACACCAGAGAGTTTGAAAAAAATGTGAGAGTCTTGTGTAACCTGCTCTTCTAGTGGCAGGTACCACTTTTGCAAATAAATTGATAATAATTTAATTTATATGATATTGCTACGTATTGCTTGCAGGCTAGGGAACTCATTTTGTAGTATATTTCTGTCCTCTATTCAGTATTTGCTTATCTAGCCTGCTACCCTCCACTGTCCAGCGTATGTTCGTCCGGCATCCGACAGCATATATATATCTTCCTCTGTTCTCTGTTCCACATTTGCTCATTTAGCTATCACCTGCTCAGATATTCAGCATATTGGAGTAACTTTGTGTAATAGGATTTGAATAGACCTCGGCTTCTAGTAGTAGTGGACTGTCATGCGGTTGGTGCAAATGTTGGGCAGACGGAGGTCAGCTGGCTATGGGAGAATACGTGTCACTCCAAATCCTTCCCTATCTATCCCTCTAGTTCACAGCAATTGTCTGGGGGTTGAGCGCTGATAGTTTTTTTTTTTTGTTTATTTATACTCATAGGCAATCTATGTAGGTCATGGTAGCGTATTTATACCAGCCATATCCCACCCGTTATTTAATCACTACTCGTAGGTGGCCTATCTAGATCATACCAGGAATTATTTACAGTTCTTTTTGTAACTGCTGTCTATGTGGTGGTGGTACCTTACCAACGACCGTTTGATCTCCATCTTAAAAGCCGGGTAATGTAGGAAATACCAACCTGGGGATTTAAGCGTTACATCCCTGTATGCAAGGATCTGAAAACGGGATTTAGGCGTTACAACCCTGTTAGTTTGGATCTGTTAGCGTCATAATTCATGTTGCAAGTACTGAAACAACTGCTCAACATCCAGTTTACATCCAAAAGCGCCAAGCCACGTGTTTCTGGAATTAGAAGAGACTTATTGATCATATATACCATACCCAGAACTTCTTTCTTATAAGTCAGGAACTTATTTGCACTTAAAGTTGTACTATCGTGATTTTTGTGCAAGAATTTTTGATGTGGTGACAGGGATAATATTTCGGTTACACACATAGTAAAAGTATTCAACAAAAAACCTAAACGTAAACTTCGAAGCTTACGCATATGCACCCATATATAGAAAAATGACTCAACGACACGCATCGTGAGGCAATTTCACCCCTGAAGATGACGCGGCCTAGCAAACAGGTTCATGCATGCGTTATTTCCATCGGAAATTACGTGATTCCCTCTAGACAATGCTCTAGGGGAAATCGTACTTCGCGCGCCGTCAACGAAAACGTCTATATATCCAGCTGTCTGCACCAAGTACTGAAGAGCCATCACGGCGAAAACACACTTCGAAATACCACACTCGAGTCTGTTATACAGCAGTTCAGCGCTCTTCATCCAAGAATCCTCAAACATCTTAAGTTCACTCCACTCCTGTTACACCCGAGGGTAACAAAGGAAAAGAAAGACAAAGAGAAAGGTAGCCGAACGGTAAGTCACGCGACTAGGATACCTGATGGAAGTCTCGGGGCCTCAGAAAGCAGTTCGGCAAGAAAAGCAGAGCTGAGGGTAACCTCGGCGGGTGATGGATCTCAGGCCAGCCCGCCGGGTAGACCCAACGCACTACCGACTCTTGTAGCCGCTGCATACGAGAACGAGACAAGGGTAGAACTAGCGTCCTGCAAGTCGCACGCCATAAGCGGGGCCCATGTCGCAAGACAAGTCTGGGAGAGTCTAGACAGGAGATAAGACCCGGAGTTAGGACCTTACGGCCGAGACGAGCGGACGAAAGAATAACTCCGGAGAGGGGCCAGCGGCAAACTAGGAAGGAACGGCGAACTCCGAAAGAGTTACGACCGATCCTGACTAGGACCTCGATACGAAGCCCGCATAGTCCGAAAGACTAGCGCCGGGGGGAATATGAGGTCGCCGACTGTTAGCCTCCACCCTTATCGCTAGGACCGGTCAGGACCAACCTCGCCCATGTGCGGAGCTCTCTGAGACCGCGCGTCTTGGAACTGGGATCCCTGGCGTGACAACAGGAAGAAAAACCACGTGACCCCAAAGAGAAAAAAAAAAGGTATATATACCAAATGGGAACTCCACCAAAAAACCTTTCGACTCCCTATCCTCGGATACCACGCTCACGAAACACGCCGACACGACGAACCTAAGATTATTCCGTTGTGAATAAAGAAATCGAACCTGACTCTACAATATCTTTACCTCCACCTCCGTACTCGCGTACCCAGGTGTCACACTATAATCTTAGTTCACAAGTCACCTTCGATTTACACACGACCTTTATGCCCTCGTTCGAGCAAGACCACTTCTTTCTTCTCGAACTAGCGAATATCTTCGAACCACTCTCCTCCCAGCACTTCGACCAGAGCTACCAATCAATCGAGGCTCTTCTCTACGAAGCTCCCTGGGACGAACACATTGACGGCCCAATCCCTTCAGAAGCCATCGATTGTACACCCCAGCATTGGTATACCCAATACTGGTACGACTGTGCATTTGCCCATCAGTGCGCAAACCTCACGGGACTCGACTTTCGGGATATCTGTGACTACGAATTCACGGACGACGAAACCATCTAAACCGGGCACTTTCTAGATCTATACTAGAAAAATGACGGAATCCAACGTCGATATGCTCCGGCTGGAATACCCCCGAACCGCCCTAGAGGTATACAACGACACTGAGACCGATCAACCAACGATCGACCTCCCAAACCCCACTGCCTGGGTCCGACTGCTGGTTACGCAGCACCAGCAGGCCCAATGGGACCTGGAACAGCTACATTGGATGTGCGGCGATGCCTACGATCGGGCCGACCGACGAATCGTCGCAATTGAGCGGAACTACCACCTGCTCACGCAAGCCCTCGAATACGTCTACAAGACAGCCGAGGCCAACACGACTGTATCCCACGAGTGGATGCAAACCGAGCTGATGCGCACCGCGAGCGCCGCTCAAAAATTCACCACCGAAGTCTGGACGGCCATCACCGCCCGCGATAAGGACCAGGCCGAAAAGGAGGGACACCAGATCACCCGGATCACACGGCTGAACGATGCCGTCCAGTTTCTCCAAGTGGCGGACCGGAAACGGGCGGAGGAACAACAAACCTGGAACGCCAACTGTGAGAAGTGGGCCATGAACCAGCAGGAGGAGACTGAGCGATTAGCCAGGGAACAGCAACGGCTGCGCATGGAGGTAAGTGCCATCAAACGGGCGACCACCACGCCCACTTACCTACAGTCGGCTCTCCCAAGGGACGTCCCCTTTCCAGCTTCGAGGGAAGGAACCCCTGAGGCAGCAGCGGGAGGGGCCGGAGGAGAACCCCCCAGACGACCCCGAACAGGGTTGGTACTCCGGTCTCCTTCCCCGGAACCAGAAAACCCCACCGAAGAAGTGGGCCCGAACAACAACAGTGACGACGACATGTACACGGTCCCGGATAGGCGGCGAAACCCGGTGACCGGAAGGCCTCCACCGGGAGCCACCCCACTCCAAGAAGGGCACATTGTCACCATGCTGACCCCAGAAGAAATCGCTCGGCTTGTGGGGGAGGGCATCGCGGCAGCCCGAACCGACCAAAGGGCCAAGGAGGTAAGAAGCAATACCTCCTGACTTAAGCTAAAAATCCCAGAACCCTTCGACGGGAAACCCACCTCGGCGTTCAATCTCTGGTGGGAATCGGTCCTCGAGTACATTGGGTTCTACCCGGAAACCCTCGACACCCAAAAAATCGCTTGGGTGGGAACACTACTGTCAGACACCGCGAAAGCCTGGCACCAGCACCGACGAAGAACAATGGCGGACCGGGACACCTGGGCCCGATACACCGCGGCAATCCGGGCTGAGTTTCGAGACACCAGAGAAGCGGCGAACGCCCAACTAAAGCTCAGTCAGCTGCGATACAAAGGTGATATCAAGGCATACTTTACCGAGTTCTGCGCCTTGAACGTATACGCCCAGGCCACCGGCGAAGGGCTAAGGGAGAAAATCGACCAGGCCATGCCCGACAACATCCTGGATATACGCTTCGCCCACTACATGGAGGAGTTCATAGACGATGAACACTTCCTCACGGCCACTTACAATGCCGGTCTTCACGTGGAACGGAGAAAGGCCCTGAAGGCAACGCGCGAAGCCCAGCCAGGAAGCGGCGCAGGACGGAAGGACGGCCTGGATGGGAAGAATCCGGGCAATGCCCGAAAGGGCAGGGAAAGCGGTGGCCCCAAGCAGACTGGGAAGTCTGACTCGGGGGGCAAGGCTGAGAAGCCAAGGAAAACATGGGAACAGAGCCACTGGGGAAGCGGTAGCAACGCCTACAAGGGGGTTCCCCAGAGTGAGATCAACTCCCACAGAAGCAGCAAAGCCAGCTGCTGGAGGTGTGGCCGGGACAGCCACGCCACCCAAGACTGTTATGCCCGAACAGCGGTCAAGGGCATGGAGCTACCGGAAGCCCCGAAAAAGGCGAGCTCGATACAAGGAAAACGAAAGAGGGGGGAGGATGCCGAGGAGGCTCCGACCCCTAAGCAAACCAAAACCGGCCACATCAAGATCGAGGACGAAGACATGCGAGAAGCTGCGGCCGTGACACTGCAGTCAGCCTGGCAAGATGACTCGGATTTTTAGAAGGACGGGGCCCGCCGCACCCCAGGTCCTTCCCAATAATTTGTGGAACAAATCGAAAACGAAAGGGTCCGGAGGAACCAAGTACTGGAACCTCGCAGGATAGACAACGAAGAAGGCTAAACCCCGACGGAGCCTCGCCCGAAAAGACTACGAATGAACCACAATGCGGCAAAAGACCGATCACTACCATGATCATCTCGTGGGGCCCGACTCAGCACGCGGTACGAGCCCTACTCGACACTGGTTGCTCGGTACCATTGATCAGCACGAGGATCACGGAGCAACTCGCCATACCCCGAATCCGCAGAAAAGAAGCAGCCCCACTGTTTAACTGCTCAGGGGAAGAAGTCAAAGGAGCGGGAAGGGAGTACACTGAGCCTCTCCTGCTCCAGCATCGGAAGCACTATTCCCGGGAAGTGTTTGAGGTTGCTCCTTTGGAACCAGAAGTCGACCTCTTCCTCCCGTTCTGGTGGATTGCGAAGCACCCCCCCCAAGGTGCATGGGACTCAGAGGAATTGCGCTTCAGCAGCCACAACTGCCTCGAAAAGTGCACGAGATTCGAAACGGCAGAATTCTCTCTGTCCCTGGACGAAGCGGTTACCCTTGACCCAGAGGCCAGAGTCATTGGGTATGTCTCAGCGATAACCAAGGAGGACCCTCAGGATCGAATCCCTAGGGAGTTCAGAAGCTACCTCGACATCATGAGCCAGGAAGCGGCAGAAGCGCTACCAGCACACCGACCGTACGATTGCAAGATCGACCTCAAGGAAGGGGAAACCGCCCCCTGGGGGCCGATTTACCCCCTCTCGGAACACAAGCTCCAGACCCTCAGGGAATGGCTCAAGGAAATGCTGAAGACAGGCAAAATCCGAAGATCCACCTCGCCGGCAGGATCCCCGATTTTGTTTGTACCAAAACCAAATGGGAAGGGACTACGGTTGTGTGTCGACTACCGAGCCCTCAACCGGATAACGATTCCCAACCGATACCCCCTTCCCCTCATGCAAGAACTACAGGATCGAGTTCAGGGAGCCAAGTGGTTCACTAAACTGGATCTGAAAAACAGATTCAACTTGATTCGCATCCGGGAAGGAGACGAGTGGAAAACAGCCTTCCGAACCCGTTATGGGCTCTACGAATTCCAGGTCATGCCATTCGGACTAACCAACGCCCCGTCAACCTTCCAAGATATGATGAACCACGTCTTCTCCGACATGATCGACCTAGGCCTCCTGGTCTACATGGACGACTTCCTGATCTATGCAAAAACCGAGGAGGAGCACGATCAACGAGTTAAGGAGGTGTTGAGAAGACTGAGGGAGAACCGACTGGCAGTCTCACCCGACAAGTGCGTCTGGAAAACCCAGGAAGTGGAATTCCTGGGATACGTCATTGGACGAGACGGAATCAAGATGGCAAAAAGAAAGGTAGAGGCGGTGCTGGAATGGAAACCCCCAGCATCGCTAACGAAAGTACAGTCCTTCTTAGGGTTTGCTAATTTCTACCGGCGCTTCATCGAGGACTACTCCCGAGTCGCCAGACCCCTAACGGAACTGACGAAGGGAGGAAAAAAGGAATGGGAATGGAACCCACAGGCAGAAGAAGCCTTTCAGGAGCTGAAGCAACGGTTCACGACAGCCCCAATACTCGCGCATTTCGACGCCACCAAAACGGTGATCATCGAGACCGATGCCTCTGACTTCGCCATCGGCGCCGTCCTGTCACAAAGAGATGAGGAAGGGAGACTACACCCAGTCGCCTTCCACTCCCGAAAATTCCAGCCGGCGGAAATCAACTACGAAATCCACGACAAGGAACTCCTGGCGATCGTCGATGCCTTCAAACACTGGCGCCGGTACTGTGAAGGAGCAACGAATCAGGTCCAGGTGTTTAGCGACCACCAGAACCTCGAGTACTTTACAACCACGAAGATACTCAACCAACGACAGGCACGGTGGGTACAGGAATTGGCCGGTATCGACTTCCGCATTTATTACCGACCAGGGAACCGAAACGGGAAGCCAGATGCCCTTTCAAGGCATTCGGAGTACCGCCCTGAAAAAGGGGGGAGCGAAAACCAGCCGATCACGACTGTTTTCCGAAAAACCAACCTCGCGGAACCAGGCAGAGGAGAAAGAACATTCATCTGCTCTTCGCTAAGACTGGCATCACTCCAACCACGAGAATGGTCGAAAGAGTTTGCGGAAGCAATCAAGGAAGCGGGAAAAAAGGACGTTGAATACCAGGGCGCATGGAAAGAACTGGAAGCAGTGCTGAGGAATGCAGCACTGAATGACCGAAAGGTCGAGGAGGAAGCTGCCCGCCCTCGTGAGGTGCGGCAGAGGGACCGAAGGGTCAGGACGGAAGAGGTCCTCGAGATCAAGGACGGGCTACTCTACCGAAGACGTATGCTCTGGATCCCGGAGGATGGGAACCTCAAAAAATGGATTCTCGAGTCGGAACACGACACGAGAGTTGCAGGACACATGGGTCAGGATAAAACAATCGAACTCATCCGACGAAACTTCTGGTGGCCGAAAATGAACGAAAGGATTATCGACTTCGTCCGAAGCTGCCCCGAATGCCAGAAGAATAAGGCGGCCCGGCACCAACCATACAGACTTTCCTCTCCTCTGGAACTACCGTACGCCCCCTGGCAGTCCATCGCAATGGACTTCATTACAGAACTGCCACTCTCAGAAGGATGCGACCAATTGTGGGTAGTCATAGACCGATTCGGTGCGCACGTGAACCATAGTGGTCGCGCTAGCGGCGGATGGGTAGGAGACTTCGCCGGACTTGAGAGCCGCGGCGGAGATGGCGTAGGAAGCTTCGCTGCTGCTCTTGGAGACCACGGCGGAGGG
>Ga0307508_10001771_pt1 | contig 23994 bp, 23 predicted proteins | sample 9_EM_MG_FD_203089 | JGI IMG/M metagenome (GOLD analysis project Ga0307508, IMG submission 203089) | Populus trichocarpa ectomycorrhiza microbial communities from riparian zone in the Pacific Northwest, United States - 9_EM | ecosystem: Host-associated > Plants > Roots > Unclassified | place... | reverse complement strand
GCGCCAGTTGAAGGGGTCGTCTTCGGAGGAGGACCGGGTATATGGCACGTCCCATATTTGAAGCGTCCGTGGGTCGAGCATCAGGCCGTTGTAAGAGGGCCAGCTCGTTTTAACGTAGAGCGCTTTGACCTCCACCTTCGTGTCTGCGCTGAACTGATAGCTGAGCGATGGCATCAGGGTCATGCGGTGCATGTAGGTGGCATCGTAAAAGCCGTCGGAATACTGCATGGCGCCAATCACACGGTAGAGCAGTTTCTTACTGTTGAAAACCGGACCGGTGCTGTCGATTGAGACGCGATTGCCATCATAGATACCCGTTTGGGCACTGAGTGTGGTCGATTGCGCCGAAAGCGGGCTTTTGGTGATCTTGTTGATCAAACCGCCTGGCGAACCGTCGGCGGCGAGGAAAATACTGGAAGGTCCCTTGATCACTTCGAAGCGCTCGAAGACGATCGGATCAACCACGGAGGCGGCGGTGGGCGCAAAGCTGTCGGTGTAATCGCCGTCACCGGAGAATCCGCGAATGGCGAGGCGGCCGGGCGTCCAGTTGAGCGCGCCGTTTTGAGCGCCACCCGTGTAGTTCAACACGTCCGCCATGTTGAACGGATTGACGGCTTTCAAAAATGAATTGTTGAGCACCTTCACCGACTGCGGAAGGTCGGCAATGTCCACCGCGATACGCGTGGAGCTCAGGGAGGATTTGCCGACGTAGCTCGTGTCTTTTTCGGCACTGAACGAAAAGACCGGAAGCTCGACCACTTCTTCCTTGGCGGGGCTGGCGTCAGCCGGGGTTTCGGCGGCGGTTTGAGCGCGGAGTGAAAGCGATGCGGACATCGCGACAACAGACATGATGAGGTAACGGAATTTCATGGTTGCTAGGGGTTCAATCAAACAGGCACGCGGGTTGTCTCGCTGCCTAAGGGTGGAAGCAGTGTTACTGATTGTAGGATTGCATACCAGCCCAAGGTTTACTTAACCGTTTAGTTCGAAATGCCGCCCCAACGCCCCACCATGCGCAGCCTCGCCGCGGAAGCCGGGGTAAGCCTGACGACAATGTCGTTTGCACTTCGTGGCAGTCGCGAAGTCTCGGACGCAACGCGCGAGCGGTTGCAGCAGCTGGCGCGCTCCCGTGGTTACCGGGCGAATCCGCTCATGACCGCGTTGTTTTCGCAGGTGCGCACGCACAAGACGCGCGGCGATCACCACGTCATCGCATATCTCAACACCTGGTGGCCGAAGCGTACATGGGAAACATGCAATACCAAAACCGGTCAATTCCGCGGAGCGGCGCAGCGCGCCGAAGAACTTGGTTTTCGTCTCGAAAATTTCTGGCTGCATGAACCCGGCATGTCCCCGGCCCGTCTGGCGCACATCCTCAAGGCGCGCGGCATCCGTGGGCTGTTGATCGGGCCGTTGCAAAACCAGGCGGAGGTGCTGGATTTTCCGTGGAGCGATTTTTCACTGGGCACGATTGGCTACAGTCTGCACACCTCGTCGATTTCACGGGCCTGCCACGCGCATTTTCGCGGAATGTACCGCACGATGGACGAACTTATTTCACGCGGCTATCGTCGCATTGGCTACGTTACTTCCAAGGATTTTGAGGATCGCGTGAATTCGCTGTGGGGGGCGGCCTATCGTTTCAATCAGAGCCGGCTGGCTGCGAAGGACCGGATCGAACCGCTGGTGTTTGAGGCCGAAGCCGATGAGAGCATCTTGCGGCGCTGGCTGGCGAAGCAGCGGCCGGATGTGATCGTCAATGCGCTTCCCGGAGTATTCGAACTGATGACTGAGTTGGGATTGAAGGCCCCGGGCGACATCGGTTTCGTGCATCTGGATCTGCCGACGCATTTGAAGCGGATCAAAGTATGTGGCGTCGATCAGTTGTGGGAAATCGTCGGGGCTGGAGCGGTCGAACTGGTCACCAGCCAGCTTTTTTCCAACACGTGCGGTTTGCTGAATCATCCGGTCACCCAGCTCGTGGAAGGAGCCTGGGTCGACGGCCGCACGCTAAAAAAACAGCTGGGGAGAAGGCGGGGACGGCGGGGTGGATAGACAGATAGCGAAGGACAATTCGGCAATTGGTAGTCGAGACTCCGATCGACATTGTTCGTGCAGATCGTCAGTCAGGCACAAATTCAAAAACGTTTATTGAGGAACGCATGTCCGGAGCCGGATTTAAGGTAAGCTTCGAAAAGCCAGTGCGGTTCGAAGCTCAACGAGGGACGGGGGAGACCGGCCGCCGATGAAATAATTGCATGGCGAATTCCTCGGCGGGTACGAATTGCGAGTAGCGCGGGCCCTCCTACGCTAAAGCTACGGAGGGCATCCTTCGCACGAACCTATTGCCAGTCATCGTACCTCAAATAATCGCCGTAATTGGCCGTGCCATCCGAAGCTCTTCGAGCGAAGGATGGCGGAGAGGGAGGGATTCGAACCCCCGGAACCTTGCGGTTCACGCGCTTTCCAAGCGCGCGCATTCGACCACTCTGCCACCTCTCCGTGACGGGCCTAAGGGTCAAAGTTAAGGGAAGTCTTCCCGCGTCGGTCAACGGAAATTCCTAGCTTCTGTGCGCACAGCTACTAAGACAAACTTTGTAAACAAAACCTCCTTGCATGGCCCTAGTGGGCTGGTACGGTGACTCGATTTTTAATTTACATGGTCACCGCCAATTCCGAGTTAGCTTATAACAGCAAGATTGAAGGCGATGTCGTGGTCACCACGGCAGACGCGGCAATCAACTGGGTGCGCAACAATTCCATGTGGCCGATGCCCATGGGGCTCGCGTGTTGCGCGATCGAACTGATGGCGACGGCCTCCAGCCGCTTCGACATCGCGCGCTTCGGCGCCGAAGTGATGCGTTTTTCTCCGCGTCAGTCGGATTGCATGATCGTCGCCGGCACAGTTACTTATAAGATGGCGACAGCGGTCCGCCGGATCTACGACCAGATGGCATCGCCCAAGTGGGTGATTGCGATGGGCGCGTGCGCCTCTTCGGGTGGCATGTACCGCAGCTATGCGACTCTGCAAGGCGTGGACCGGATCATTCCGGTGGACGTTTATGTCAGCGGCTGCCCGCCGCGTCCCGAAGCTTTGCTCGATGCCCTCATGAAGTTGCAAGGCAAAGTCAAACGCGAGCGTTCGGCCTCAAAACTGCTTAGCGCCTAAGCACTCCACGCTGCGCATGACCACCACCGACGTCGACCTTCCGACCGCCGTAAGCCAGAAATTTCCCTCGGCGACCGTTCGCCCCAGTCTCGATTGCCCTGCTTATAATATACCGGCCGCGGAGGCGCTCGCCTTGTTACAGACACTGCGCGATGCCCATGGATACGATTTCCTGATGGACCTGACCGCAGTCGACTGGAGTGCGGAAAAATCGCCCCGCTTCACCGTGGTGTGGCATCTCTATTCCAGCACGAAGCATAATTACGTCCGTGTCGCCGCCGATTGTGCGAATGACGCAGACCCGGCGATGCCGACGACGACTGGCTTGTGGGCGGGCGCCGACTGGCATGAACGCGAGGCGTTCGATATGTTTGGCATCAAGTTTACCGGGCATCCCGATCTGCGCCGCATTTTGATGTGGGACGGGTATCCCTATCATCCCTTGCGCAAAGAATTCCCTCTCGCCGGTTTGCCGGCGGATTTCCACGATCCGGAAATTACTGCGGAAACCAAGACCGGTCTGATTTCCGCGCCAATGGCGGGCGGACCCTTTGTGGCGACGCCGGGCGAACCCATGAGCGAAGCTGAACCGCGCGCCAAAGACGAAGCGTGGAACGAACAGCGCGAAAAACCCGAATAATCTCCGATGGCCACCGATTTTTCATTTCCCGACGCCGCTGCCAAAGCGGCGACCATGCCGAAGGAATTCGAGCCTGAGAAAATGTCGCTTTCGATGGGGCCTTCGCACCCGTCCACGCACGGCGTGCTGCGCATCCAGTTCGAGCTCGATGGCGAAGTGGTCACGAAAGCCGATCCGGTGCTGGGCTACCTGCATCGCGGCGACGAAAAGATCGCGGAAAACATGACGTACAACCAGTTCGTGCCCTACACGGACCGGTTGGATTATCTGGCTCCACTAGCGAACAACATGGCGTACGCCATCGCGGTCGAGCGTCTCGCGAATTTGCAGGTGCCGGCACGCTGTCAGGCGATTCGCGTGCTGACGGCGGAAATGGCGCGCGTGTCCGCTCATTTAATGGGTCTCGGCGCGTTCGGCATCGATGTCGGCGCGTGGTCGGTGTTCATGTATTGCTTCGAGGAGCGTGAGAAACTCTATACGCTTTTTGAAGAGCTGACCGGCGCCCGTTTCACCACGAGTTACGCCCGCATTGGCGGACTTTCCCGTGATGTGCCCGAAGGCTGGACGAAAAAGGTCGAGGCATTCTGCGATCAGTTTCTGCCGATTCTCGAGGAGATCCTCGGAATGCTCACGCGGAATAAAATCTTCCTCGATCGCACTGTTGGCGTGGGTGTGATTTCGAAAGAAGACGCGATTTCCTACGGACTCACCGGTCCAAATCTTCGCGGTTCCGGCGTGTCGACCGATCTCCGCAAGGATCGTCCGTACAGCGGCTATGAGCAGTACGAATTCGACGTGCCGATCGGCTCGAAGGGTGATTGCTACGATCGTTATCTCTGCCGCGGCGAGGAAATGAAGCAGTCCGTTCGCATCATCCGACAGGTGATTAAAAATTTCCCCGGTGGCGATTGGTATGCGAAGGATGCGCGCAAGATTTTTGCTCCACCCAAGGAAAAGATTCTCACGTCGATGGAGGAGTTGATTAACAACTTCATGATCGTCACCGAAGGTCCGCAGATGCCGGCCGGCGAAGTATACTTCGAGGCGGAAAATCCGAAGGGCATTCTCGGATTCTATATTGTCAGCAAGGGCGGCGGCGTGCCGTGGCGCATGAAAATTCGCAGCCCCTCGTTCTGTAATCTTTCGATCCTCCCCAAACTTTGCGTCGGCAACATGGTGTCCGACGTCGTTTCCATCCTCGGCTCGCTCGACTTCGTCATGGGCGAATGCGATCGATGAGGTTTGCCCGCGAATGACGCTAATGCACACGAATCGAAATCTCAGGACTGCTTTATTCGCGTCAATTGGCGTGATTAGCGGGCGATAATTTTTCTGGATGAATCTCAAACCCGAAACGTTTAAACAGATCGACGAAGTCATCACCCATTACCCGGTGAAGCGCAGCGCCACGCTGCCGTTGCTGCATCTCATCCAGGAGGACGTGGGTTGGATTTCGACGGAAGCGATCGAGTGGATTGCGCAGAAACTCGAGCTGCAGCCGATCAACGTATACGAGGTCGTCACGTTCTATCCGATGTTCCGGCAGAAGCCGATTGGCCGCCGTCATATCAAAGTCTGCCGCACGCTCTCGTGCGCGCTGACGGGTGGATACAAAGTTTGCGACCAGTTTCAGAAGGAATTTAACTGTCACACGGGTGAAATCTCCGCAGACGGTGAGGTCACGATCGACTTCGTGGAATGTCTGGCGAGCTGTGGCACGGGCCCGGTGGTTCTCATCGACGACGATCTCCATGAGCGCGTCGATTCGGCCAAGGCGGTCGAGCTCAGCAACCAGATCAAGGCGCAGGCGAAGACCAAATGACGAAACACCGCCTCAAGCAGATCGCGCCGATGCGCTTTGGCATCATCTTCGGGTTTATCCTGGGGGTGGCCGGGCTCATCATGGTGCCGTTTATTCTGTTTGCAGGCGGAGTGTGGGCGACCAAGGAGCCCTCGTTGCTCGGAATTCCGTGGTTGTTCTTCGGCGCGGGCGCGGTGTTCATGCCGTTGATCTACGCCCTCGCGGGTTTCGTTTTCGGTGTGGTGCTCGCCACGGTGTACAATTTTGTTTCCCGCTGGACTGGCGGGATTGAGTATTATTCGGACGACTCCAATTAAATTTTTCCATGCCCGCTCCCACTCAACGTCGCTTGATTTTCGCTCATATCGATGAGCCCGGCTACACCAATGACCTGCCGTGTTATGTGAAGCATGGCGGTTACGAGGTGATGAAGCGCGCTTTTGCCCGCAAGCCTGAGGAGCTGATCGATGATGTGAAAAAGTCGGGCATCCGCGGTCGTGGGGGTGCGGGTTTTCCCTGCGGCGTGAAGTGGTCGCTGGTCGATCGCAAGAGCGGCAAACCGATTTATCTGATCGTCAATGCCGACGAATCCGAGCCCGGCACTTTCAAGGATCGGTACATCATGCACCAGGATCCGCACCAGCTGATCGAGGGCACGATGATTTCCTGTTTCGCGAACAACGTGAAGCAGGCTTACATCTATATTCGCGGCGAATTTCCGCACGGTGCCCGCATTCTGGAAAAAGCCATTGCCGAAGCGCGCGCGGCGAATTTTGTCGGACCGAATGTTCTCGGTACAAACTACAGCTGCGAAATCTACGTTCATCGCGGCGCTGGTGCGTACATTTGCGGTGAAGAAACCGGCCTGATCGAATCCCTCGAGGGCAAACGCGCGAATCCGCGCATCAAGCCGCCGTATTTTCCGGCGGTGCTCGGTCTCTACCAGTGTCCGACGATCGTGAACAACGTCGAGACGCTCTGTCACGTGAAACACATCGTGGACATGGGCGGCGAAACCTACGCGAAGATTGGCACGCCTAACAATACTGGCACGCGCATTTTCTGCGTCTCGGGTCACGTGCAGAAACCGGGTTACTACGAATTTGAAGCCGGCAAGATCACCATGGGCCAGCTGCTCAATGAAGTGTGTGGCGGACCATTGCCCGGCCGGACCTTCAAGGCGGTCATTCCCGGTGGTTCGTCCGCGAAAATTCTCCGCTTCGGCGAACGTTTCAAAGGCAAGCGCAAGGTCGGTGCCGAGATGGTCGATTACGACTGGGGCGTCGAGGATGTGCCGATGGATTTCGATTCACTCGGCATGATCGGCACGATGGGTGGCTCCGGTGGCGTGATCGTCATGGACGACACCGTCAACATGGTGGAGGCGCTCGCGAATATTAACGCGTTTTATTCCCACGAGAGCTGTGGTCAGTGCACGCCGTGCCGCGAAGGTTCCTTGTGGATGAAAAAAATCACGACGCGCATGGTTCACGGCGAAGCGCGTGAACAGGATGCGGCGCTCCTCAAGGGTGTCGCGGACCAGATTCCCGGCCGCACGATCTGCGCCTTCGGCGAAGCCTGTTCGTGGCCGACTCAGAGCTTCCTCGCGAAGTTCGGCGACGAATTCAAAGGCTACCACGAAACCAAGAAAGTCGAGAAATCCGCCGACGCCCTCGAACTGATCTGATTTTTTCCCACGAAACACACGAAAAGACACGAAATGAAAAACACCTGCCGCAGTTTCTCCGGAATTTCGTGTGATTTCGTGTGTTTCGTGGGCTAATCCTTTTTTTCCGAAATGATCGCACCACCCAAACCCGACCTCGTGACCGTCAATGTTGACGGCAAAGACATCGCCGTGCCGAAGGGCACGAACATGATCGAGGCCGCCCGCCTGGTCAGTGTCGAGGTTCCGCACTACTGTTATCACCCGAAGCTGACGGTCGCGGGCAACTGCCGCATGTGTCTCGTCGAAATGGGCATGCCGGCCGTCGATCCTGCGACGAAGACGCCGATCATGGATCCGGCTACAGGCAAGCAGAAAATCAACTGGATGCCGCGTCCGACGATCGCGTGCGCGACCAATGCTTCACCGGGCCTGCACATTCGCACCAACACCGCTGCAGTGAAGGATTGCCGCGAAGGCGTGACGGAAATGTTGCTCATCAATCACCCGCTGGATTGCCCGATTTGCGATCAGGCGGGTGAGTGCAAACTGCAGGAACACTCGACCGCCTACGGCCGCGGTTATTCGCGCTTTGTCGAACAGAAGAACGTGAAGCCGAAGCGTACGCAGCTCGGACCGCGCGTGACGCTCGATGACGAACGCTGCATTCTCTGTTCGCGTTGCGTTCGCTTCAGCAAGGAAGTCGCGAAGGACGACGTGCTCGGTTTCATCGACCGTGGCAGCTACAGCACACTGACTTGTTATCCCGGCAAACGGCTCGAGAACAATTACTCGCTGAACACCGTGGACATCTGCCCGGTCGGCGCGCTTACGAGCACGGATTTCCGATTCAAGATGCGCGTGTGGTTTCTCAAACAGACGCCGAGCATCGACACCGAATCTTCGGTCGGCGCCAACACCGAGGTGTGGAGCCGCGAGGGTGTAATTTATCGTATCACGCCGCGGCAGAACGATGCGGTGAACGACACGTGGATGGCCGACTCCGGTCGCGTCCTTTTTAAGCAGGTGAGGTCTGATGATCGGCTCCTCGCTCCCACGATCAACGGCACAGCCACCGCTCCCGAAATGGCGCTCAAGGCCGCCGGCGATTTGCTGCAAGCCGCCAGCGTCACGCTCAAAGCGGGATCAGTGGTGATCGTGGGTTCCGGTCGCAGTTCAGTTGAAGAACAATTTCTTGCGAAGAAAATCGCGGATGCGCTCAAGGCTTCCGTGCATCTCGTGAGCCGGGTGGGGCAGGGCGACAAGATTTTGGTCTCGGCCGACCGGAACCCGAATGTGCGCGGCGCACTCGTTACCGGGCTGATTTCCACTCTTCCCCAGCAGAAACTCGCGGCGCTTGGAGCCGAAATCGATGCGGGCCGCGTTGCGACGATCCTTTCGCTCGGCGAAGATTTGATTGCCGCCGGTCTGACTGCCGGGCAACTGGCGAAGGTCTCGGTGATTTATCTTGGCACGCACCGCAATCCGACGACCGAAGCAGCCAAAGTGGTGATTCCCGCGCTGACTGTATTCGAGAAGAGCGGCACGTTTATCAATCAGCAGTTTCGCATTCAGAAATTCTCGAAAGCCGTTCCCGGTCCCGCGGGCATCAGCGATGATTTGGTGACATTGAGCAATCTCCTCGCCGCCGTCGGCGGCTCTGCGCTTTCGTCGGATCTCAGCTCGTTGTGGTCCACGCTCGGCGCGGAAGTCAAACCGCTGGGCACCGTAACCTACGCAAACCTTCCTGCGACCGGCGTTCTGCTCGACAGTACGCCGTGGTCGGCATTGCCCTTCGTCGAAGCTGAAACGTTGCACTACAAACCCGCAGCTCCGGTCGCCTCATGATCGAATTCTGGTCCAATTTAAATCCGGTTGTGCAGATGCTCATCAAGGGCCTCGCGGTGATCGGCGTTATTTTCCCGCTCGCGGGCGCATCGTCGCTGGCGGAACGTAAAGTGTCGGCATGGATTCAAGGCCGCCCCGGTCCGAACCGCGCGATTCCATTCTGGTTCGCCTGGCTGCCGATCATCGGACCATTCCTGCAGCGCCTGGGTGTGTTTCACTTGATGGCTGACGGTGCCAAGATGCTCTTCAAGGAAGATCCGGTTCCCGGACACGTTAATAAATTCTACTTCATGCTCGCGCCGGTCCTGGCAGTGGTGCCGGCATTCACGACGGTCGCAGTCGTTCCGTTTGGCGTGTATATCGACGAGACCAGGAACCTCGTGCCCTTGATGCTCGCTAACGTGGACATCGGCATTCTCGCGGTGTTTGCGGTGGGATCACTCAGTGTTTATTCATTGATCGTCGCGGGTTGGGCCTCGAATTCCAAATATCCTTTCCTTGGCGGCGTGCGCGCTTCGGCGCAGCTGATTTCGTATGAGCTTTCGATGACGCTCGCGGTCATTCCGGTGTTTCTCTGGGTGAATGCGCCGGGTGGCGATGGTACCTTGAGTTTGTTCAAGGTAGTTCAAGCCCAGTCAGGCGCCAGCGGTTGGTCGGGCGCATGGTTTGGACTTACGATGCCGCTTTCCGCGATCATCTTTCTGATCGCGCTCTATGCCGAAACGAACCGCCAGCCGTTCGATATGCCGGAATCGGAGGCCGATTTGGTCGGTGGATTCCATACCGAGTACGGCGCGTTCAAGTGGTCGTTGTTCTTCGTCGCCGAGTATTCGCACATGATGGTCGGCTCGGGTGTATTTGTGCTGTTGTTCTTCGGTGGCTGGAATCCATTGCCCTGGGTTCCGCTCTCGACGCTGGTCTCGTGGCTGGCTCACCTCAGTCCGCTGGCGTTGAATCCAATTTTCGTGGGACTGCTTTCCATCGTAATCTTCCTCGGGAAAGTGCTCTTCTCCGTTTTCGTTTTCATGTGGGTCCGCTGGACGCTCCCACGTTTCCGTTACGACCAGGTAATGAAACTCGGCTGGCAGAAACTGCTGCCGCTCGCGATTGCCAACCTCATCGTCTACGCGCTCATCATCGCGTGGATTCAGACCAAATAACGAATACCGAATGACGAATTACAGATCCAGTTCGGTTTTCACGCCTTCCCGCTCGAATCGTATTACGGTCGATTCGTCATTCGTCATTCTTCATTCTTAATTTCCGCCGCCATGTCCTACGTCGTCGAACGCAAAACTCTTACGCTCTCGGAGCGACTTTACCTTCCCCAGATTTTCGCGGGCATGCGGGTGACGTTGAAGCACCTTTTCGCGCCGAATGTAACGATGGAGTATCCGGAGCAGCGGCCCACAATTCCGACGGGTTACCGGGGCGTTCCGACTTTGGTGAAGGACCCGAACGGACGCGAGAAGTGCGTTTCCTGCCAGCTCTGCGAATTCGTCTGCCCGCCGAAAGCCATTCGCATTACTCCCGGCGAAATTCCGCCGGACCAACCCGATCGCGCGCACGTGGAGAAAGGTCCAAAGGCCTTCGATATCGACATGCTTCGCTGCATTTACTGCGGCCTGTGTCAGGAAGTTTGCCCTGAGGAGGCGATTTTCCTGCAGAATCAGTATTCGATGACCGGTTACACGCGGGAGGAGATGGTCAACAACAAGGATCGCCTTTACGAACTCGGCGGCACGCTGCCCGACCAGCATTTCAAATGGGACAAGAAAAAGGACGCGGCCGAACACGGCAACGCACACTGAGCCATGGCTAACCTGCTGTTCTATATTTTCTCTTTCCTCACGGTCGGCGGAGCGGCGCTGGTGGTTTATAACCGCAATGCGGTCAACGCAGCTATGTTTCTGCTGCTGTCGCTTGTCGGCGTGGCCGGATTATTCGTGATGCTCGATGCTGCGCTAATGGCGTTCGTGTTGTTATTGGTTTATGCGGGCGCGGTCGTCGCACTTTTCCTGTTCATCATCATGTTGCTCGACACGACGCCGGGTTCGCAAAAACCGTTTAAGAAAGCAACGGTCGCCGCGTCCACGATCGGCGGTGCGCTGCTGCTCTTGGGTGTAGTTTCCATGATGAAGCGCGGTTCGCTTTCGTCTGACGCGACGGAAGCCGCAGTGCCGACGTTGAAGAACTACGCAGAACAGCTTTTTACGACGTATCTGCTGCCGGTGCAAGTCGTCGGATTCATGCTCCTTATCGCCATGCTTGGCGTGATTGTTCTGAGCAAACGATTCACCGTGACGGAAAAAACGCCATGAGCCCCTTCGGTTTAAACGCCTACATCCTGATCAGCGCACTGCTGTTTGCCATTGGCTTCTTCGGCGTACTGCTGCGCAAGAACACGCTGGTAATCTACATGTGCCTTGAGCTGATGCTCATCGCCTCGACGCTGGCACTGGTCGCTTTCTCGCGTTTCAACCACACGCTCGACGGCAGCGTTTTCGTTTTCTTCATCCTGACGATTGCCGCAGCCGAAGTTGCGGTGGGTCTGGCCATCATTGTCGCGCTGTTCCGCAAGCGCCACACGATTGCCGTCGAGGAATTGAACACTCTTAAGCACTGAAACCGATGACCATGCTTCAGCACGCGATTTTGATGCAGATTCTGCCGCTTTTCTCCGCGGCAGTGATCGCCTTGTTCCTGCGCAAGCAAGGCGCCCTGGCCTCGTTGGTTTCGACGACTGCGGCGGCCGCGATGGCGGCAATCTCCATCATCCTTTTGCTCCATGGCGAACGCTTCGAGGCCTCGATCGAATGGCTGCGTTTTGGCAACTTTGCCGTTTCACTGGGTGTCAAATACGACGATCTCGCGGCGCTGATGCTGTTCATTGTCGGGTTCGTGGGATTCCTGATCCACGTTTTCTCGCTCGGTTATATGCATGATGATGCGGCCCGGGCGCGGTTCTTTGGCGGATTGTCCATCTTCATGTTTTCGATGATCGGCATCGTACTCGCCGATAATCTTTTCATGATTTTCATTTTCTGGGAGTTGGTCGGGTTCAGCTCCTATCTGCTGATCAATCACTACTACGAAAAGCAATCGGCTGCGGACGCTTCGAAGAAGGCATTTATCGTTAATCGCGTTGGTGACTTCGGATTTTTGCTCGGGATCATTTGGTGCTACTATACGTTTCAGACGACGAATCTGACGGAATTGCAGGGTCTCGCCGGTCACGGCGGTGTAGTTTGGAGCAAGTGGATTCCGCTGCTGCTGTTTTGCGGCGCGCTCGGCAAATCGGCGCAAATGCCTCTGCAAGTCTGGTTACCTGACGCGATGGAAGGCCCGACGCCCGTGTCGGCACTCATCCACGCGGCGACCATGGTTGCGGCTGGTATCTACATGCTTTGCCGGATCAACGTGCTGATGGTGCCGGAAGCACTTAACGTTATCATGTGGATCGGTACGATCACGGCACTCTACGCGGCGCTTTGCGCGATTGTGCAGAGCGACATTAAGAAGGTGCTGGCTTATTCCACGCTTTCGCAGCTCGGCTATATGGTCGCGGCGTTTGGATTGGGTTCGCTCATGACTGAGCACGGAGAGACTCACCTTGCGATCGCCACTGGTGTTGGCGCCGCCATGTTCCACCTGACGACTCACGCGTTTTTCAAAGCGCTCATGTTCCTCGGTTCCGGCTCCGTGATTCACGGCTGCCACCACGAACAGGATATTTTCAAAATGGGCGGGCTGGCGAAGAAAATGCCCCTGACGTTCATCACTTTCACGATCGGTGTGTTTGCCATCATCGGTATGCCGGGTTTGGCGGGGTTCTTTTCGAAGGATGCTATTCTGTACCTCGCGATGGAGAAAAACACGGCCGTATTTGCCGTCCTCGCGTTCACTGCCGTGCTGACTTCGTTCTACATGATTCGCATGTGGAAGATCACGTTCTTCGGTCAGGCGCGTTCTGATCAGGCTTCGCATGCGCACGAAAGCGGTATCTCAATGACTCTGCCGCTTGTTGTTCTCGCGGCGCTTTCAATCGCGGGTGGTTACGCCGGCGTGTTCGGCAAGCTTGCGGGATCCATCGTTCATTTGGTGCCGGAAGCGGAAGGCGCGGCCCACACGAAGATTTTTATCGTTTCACTTTTCGTCATGTTGGTGGGTGCCGGTTCTGCCTGGCTGTTTTACAAGTCGACGCCGATGGATGCCCTTGAGGAAAAGTCGCACGGAGTTTTCGGCGCTCTCACATGGCTCAAAGAATCGTTTGATCGTCTGTACGGTTATTACGTCGCGAAAATCCAGCAGCGCTTCGCCATGCTGCTTAACTTCCTGGAGCAAATTTTCCTCGCCGGGTTGATCATCCGCGGTTTCGCAGGTCTGGTGGGTCTCGTCGGTTATGGAGCCCGCGCACTCTACACGGGAAGCGTGCACACATACGTTTACTGGTTCCTGCTCGGTGCGGTGGTGCTTTGGTCATTCGCCGCTGGCGTTTTTTAATCTGTGAATTCCCTCGATCCCCAACTTCTGCAGCTCGCCATCGCCACGCCACTCGTGGCGGCGCTCCTCATTGCGCTCGGGTTGCCCAAGCGGTTTTCCACCAAGCTCGCTGCGGTGGCTTTCACGATTCCCGCGCTAATTGCGTTGTGGCTGTGGTGGGAGTTTCCGGCCGAGGGCGGCGGACACTACCAATACCTGAGCAGCGTCGACATGGGCCTCGGCAAATTTGGCATCAATTTGAAGCTCGGCTTGAATGGAATCGCACTGCCGATGTTTCTGCTGGCGGCGATCGTGGGTCTCGCGGCTGGAATTTACGCGCTGCGCTCCGGCGCGGAACGGCTGAAACTTTACCTGCTTCTCTTGCTCGTCATGCATGGCGGGTTACTGGGTGTATTCGCCTCGGTTGACGTTTTCTTTTTCTACTTCTTCCACGAGCTCGCGCTGATTCCGACGTTTATCATGGTCGGCATTTGGGGCGGACGTGACCGCAACTATGCGGCAATGAAGATGACCATCTACCTCACCGTGGGTGCGATGCTCTCGTTGATCGGCCTGATCGCGCTGTATGTGCGCAGCGGGGCGAATACCTTTGATCTGATCGAACTAAAGCGCGCAATTGCGGTGCAAGGCATCCATGGCGTGGCGGAGAATAATATCTTCGGCCTGCTGATGTTCGGTTTCGGCATTCTAGTTTCACTCTGGCCGCTGCACACCTGGGCGCCGCTGGGTTACGGTGCCGCTCCCAGTTCCGCGGCGATGCTGCACGCGGGTGTGCTCAAGAAATTTGGCCTCTACGGTCTGATCCAGATCGCGTTGCCCTTGCTGCCGGAAGGTGCGGCGCACTGGGCTTGGAAACTCGCGGTGCTCGCCGGTATCGGCAATGTGCTCGTGATCGGCTTCGTTACGATTGCGCAGCGCGACCTGAAGCAAATGCTCGGTTACAGCTCGGTGATGCACATGGGCTACTGCTTCCTTGGCATCGCGGCGCTTTCGACTGTCGGCTCCGGTGGCGTGGTCATGCTGATGGTGGCTCACGGCTTATCCGTGGCGCTGTTGTTTCTCCTCGCGACAAGCATTCACCATCGCACGCACACCTTCGATCTTACTGAAATGGGCGGGCTGGCCCAAAAGACTCCCGTTCTCGCCGCGTTTTTCGTCGCGGGTTCGATGGCGAGCATCGGTCTGCCGGGATTTGCTAATTTCTGGGGGGAGTTGACCGTGTTTGTCGCCCTCTGGAAATTTTCACCGGGTCTCACCGCGGTGGCGATCGCCGGCGTCGTGATCTCGGCGGTTTACGGACTTCGCGCGGTGGCCAAGGTTTTCTTTGGCCAGCCCACTGAACAATTCCAGCGGGTAATCGCCCAGCATCCGCCAGCGGACCTCGATTGGTCGGAGCGTCTTCCCGCGCTGATCCTGCTCGCGACCCTTCTCTTTTTCGGCTTTTACCCGCGCGCTCTGTCGCAGCCGGTTGACGAGGCGCTGGGCCGTCAGCCCGTGACTACCACCGCCACGACCGTTTCCTTTCACCGCTGATTTTCGCCACGATCATGTCCACGGAATTACTCAAAGCAATCGCCGACTCCAATCAATGGTGGGCCATCGGACCGGAAATGATTCTGGCCTGTGCCGCGCTCGGTTTGCTGGTGCTGGAAATCATTTTACCGAAGGAGCAGCAGCGGTTCATCCCCGCGGTCGCCGCGCTGTCGGTCGTCGCGGTGTTGGTGTGCGTGATCGCTAACTTCAGCAAAACGTGGGGTGGGGAAGAGCTGTTCGGTGGGCTGATCAAACTCAGTGCTGCCGGCCAGATCGCGCGGGTATTTTTCCTAACGGCTTCGTTGCTGGTTTTGTTTCTCGCCAGCATCTGTCTCCCGCGAACACGGATGCCGCGCGTGGAATTTTCCCATGTCGTGCTCGTGGTGACCGCCGCGCTGATGCTGCTCACGCAGAGCAATCATTTCGTGATGTTCTTTGTGGCGCTCGAGACGGTGACGATTGGCTTCTATATTCTCGTCAGTTATTTTCGTGATAGTGCTTTGTCGCTTGAGGCGGGGCTGAAATACCTGGTGCTCGGCGCTCTCAGCTCGGCGATTCTGTTGTTTGGCATCGTGCTGATTTACGGTGCGGTCGGCGGTGTGACGATCGAGGGCATCGTCCATACTGGATTTGAATATGGCACGGCGCAGGAATTCTTCCGTCAGCATCCCGATAACTTTCTAGCGATCGCCGGCGCTCTGCTGGTGCTCGGCGGCGTGGCTTTCAAGATCGGTGCATTTCCCTTCCAAGTCTGGATTCCCGATGTGTATCAAGGGGCGCCCACGCCGGTCACCGCGTTTCTCGCGGTCTCCTCGAAAGCCGCTGGTTTTGCCGTGTTGCTCGTGCTCGTGAACCAGGTCTTCGCGCCTTTTGCCAGCATCCTGAAGCCAGTGCTTTCACTAATGGCGGGTGCGACGATTATTTTCGGCAATCTTTCGGCGCTAAATCAGCGGAACGACAAACGCCTGATGGGACTGTCGGGCGTTTCGCACGCGGGTTATCTCCTCCTTGGCGTCATTGCTTCGCTGACGGTTCCCTGGGCGACGGGTGCAGTTTGGTTTTACCTTTTCACCTACATGCTGGCCTCGATGGCGGCTTTCGGCGTGATGGCTTATCTTGGTTTGACCGACGATGCGGGGCAGGAACTCGATTCCTATCACCGCCTCGCGAAGGAACATCCGTTCCTCGGCGCAATTCTGGCCGTCGCGGTGGGATCGCTCGCGGGCATTCCCCCGCTCGCTGGATTCATGGGCAAATTGCTACTTTTTGTCGCGGCATTTCAGGCCCACCTGTACGGTCTGCTCGCGGTGGCGATCATTGGAGTCATCCTTTCGATCTTCTATTATTTCGGCTGGATCAAAGCGGCGTATTTTGAACCGCCGGCGAATGCCGATATCCCTGCTGCTCGTGCCGTTCCCGTGTCGATCTCGTGGATTGGTGCCACAACCCTGGCAGTCCTCGCGCTGGCGACCGTGGTCCTTGGTTTCTATCAACAGCCGCTGACTAGTTGGTTGTTGAAGTAAGGTGTGAGTGGGATGTTTCCGGGGGTGGGGCGCGTTATCCCTAACGCTTCCTGACGTACGATATCGAATATCAAATCTGCGACACTTATCGGCAGGCTAATCCGCGATGAAAACAGGTGGGCGTCGGTTTCCATACCGACGCTTCAGCGCACTCGAAGATCTCCTGTCCCCGGTATGGAAACCGGCGACCACCTTTCGGCGACGAACCCGACCAAGGAAATTTGTCGTCCCACTGAATGGAGCCGACTAAGAACAGTCGGCCCTACCATCATTTCGTTGGGATGTTCTTTTCGTAGCGCGGCCAATTTTGTAGAAGTTCGTGCACGACAACTGATCCGGTGCGGTAGGCGGCTTCGAAGGCGGGCGCGGTGCCGAGGGATTCGTCTCCGATGGTTTTGAGGAAATCCTGACCGGCGGGTGGCAGACAATAGTTGCTTGCGCTGCGCAGCATTAACACCCGGTTAAAATCGACCAGCCCCTTGGCGCCCATTCGCTGCAAGGTCCCGACGTAGGCGGCCTGTTCCATGGCCGTGGTGCTGAATTCGCCTTTGCCGCCCGTCCACAGCTTTACCCAGTCGCGAGCCCACACGGTGCGTTTTTCACCGTGCCAATAACGAGCCGACGAGAGCGTGTCGCCCATGAGGATTTGGGGCGGGAGCTGGGCCTTGGGGTAATTGGTAAACTGAATACGCCAGGCCTTGAGCTCGGGTGAATCCGGCAACGTGGCCCTGGCTTTCGAAAGTTCAAAGGCCCAGCGAGTCAGTCCGGGATTGAGTGCGTAGTCCATCGTATAGGCCAGCGTCGCGCCGCCCCAGCCGCCGGCGTCGGCGTGTTTGGGCGGGAGTGTGTTCGGCGCCGACGTGCCGATGGCGAAGAGGCCGTAGGTCCAGCTGGCTGGCATTTCCGCCTCGCCGACCTCGCGCATGGCGTCGCCATCGACCACATGCTCCGCCCATACGGCGCTGCCAATCGGCCCGTGCGCCGGATCGATCCCGGAGATGCCATTGATAATCCAGTAGGTCTTGCGCAGGTCGAGTTGAGGATCGAGCGCCAGCGCCATGATCAGCTCACTTGCGGTTACGGTGGTCAGGGTAGCATCCCGGGTATTTCCCGCGACGCTGGCGTAGAGTCCGTCCTTATTAAAGCGCAGAGGATGCGGCGCGCCCGGTACTTCCAGCGTGCCGGTCAAGTGCTCGCGTTCCACCCAGTATTGGAATTCGCCGGGAGCGTCTCCCGTGTCATCGCCGACTTCAAAACCGGAAAGTACGATCACCTTGATCGCGATTTTTTCGGTGCCGTTGGCTGCTGCTGACGCAAATAAAGTTAAAGTAACGATACAGGCGAAGTGGCGGAAAAAGGAATGCATTTGGGGAGGGCGAGCACGATATATGCCACGAGTTATTTGCCATAAATCAGCAGGTAGCGCTTTTATCACGGACCGGAGGCGATCGGTTGTGCTTTTGAATTAATGATTGGGGCAGGTTGAAGTTTTCGAACACGGGGCACCTAAATTTTCTCGCTTGGAAATAAATTCAAAGGCACTGTTTTGGCGGGCCAGCACCATTCAATGAATCACGAAAAGCGCTCTGTATTGCGAACCATCCCCGGCGTATTTTTTCTCTGCGCGGTTCTCGGACTTCTTTTTACCTCGACCGGTTGCGTGACGGCACCTGTGACGTATAAGGCGACCGCGGATGCGACGGCAAAAGTTCCCGCTGCACCGCGTGTTTCAATTCTTCCCATAGACGTGGAGGTGGAGGAAATCAGCGCGGGCGGAGTTACTGAAAAACGGGCGGATTGGGCGCGGACAGTGTCGGCTAATCTTACCCGGGCGATCGCGAGGGAATCCGGTTATGTGGCAGCTCCACCCTTGGACGCTGCCGTGAAGGAAGAGTTGGATGACATCCAGGCGTTGGTGCGCAGGGTTTCCCAAAATCACCTCAATTTTTTGTTTGGACCGGCGGAGCTCTCAACCGCGAGCAAGCCGCTGGCCTATGAACTGGGGTCGATTGAGCGACTGGGCAAAGCGTGTAATGCCGATGCCCTGTTATTTGTTTTTGCCCGCGACGCTTATTCCTCCGGTGGTCGCAAAGCTCTGGTTGCTCTTGGTTTTGCGATTCCCGCTCCGGCACTGGCGACGGCGGCATTGGTGGAACCGAATGGCCGGATTCTTTGGTTCAACTATTATTTTGCGCAAAATGTGGATCTGAGGGAGTCAAATGGCGCGGCGACACTGATCAGTGGCTTGCTCGCCGGTTTGCCCAAGCGTTGAGTACCGGTTCACGTCATGAAGATTCGAATCACGGGATTTTCGCTCGTCGCATTTTTTCTGGCCGCATGCGAATCGACCAATATCGCCCCGGTGGGCAGTCCCGAGGCGCAGTTGGAACAGGATGAACGCCGCATCTGGAGCCGTGCGATCGAAGAAGAGGACATTCTCGACCACAGTGGTTTCGTCGCCCACATCCCCGGGGTGGAAGCTTACCTCAGTGGCGTATTATCGGATCTCCACCCGGGAGTGCTGCCGGAAAATGCGCGCTGGCAGGTGAAAATACTCGTCGATCCGACGCTCAACGCCTTTGCGCTGCCGAATGGAGTAATTTACGTTCATACGGGGATGCTCGCCCGAATGGAAAACGAGGCGCAACTTGCCACATTGCTCGGTCACGAACTGACCCACGCCACGCACCGCCATGGATTGAAAGGGCTCCGCAATCTGAAAAACAAAACCGCCTTTATGGCTGCTTTCAACGCGGGGACAGTCGGCGTGGGTGGTCTGTTGGGAGCGGTGGGTGCAGCGACCGCGGTTTCGGGCTATGCGCGCGAGCTCGAACACGAAGCTGATCTTACCGGTTTCGACTTGGTGATCGCGGCGGGTTACGACCCGCGCGAGACAACCAAGGTTTTTCACGTACTGCTTTCAGAAAGCCGTCGCTCGAAGATCAAGGAACCGTACTTCTTCGGTAACCATCCCCGCCTGGAGGAAAGAATCGCCGGATTTGAACAGTTGGTCCAAGCCATGCCGGCCGGGCGCCGTACGGGAAAAACCGGCGTTGAGGCCTATCTCGCCCATCTCCCCGAGGTGCTTTTGCTTAACGCGGAGGTAAGCCTCCGGGCGGGTGACATGGATTTTGCCCGCGACTGTGCGGAGCGCAGTCTTAAGCTAAGACCTGATCACGCGCCTGCAGAGTTGCTGTTGGCGGAAATTCAACAGAAGAAAGGGGCGACCGAAGAGGCGCTGCTTCTTTATCGAGGCCTGACCACCGTCCATCCCGAATTCCCACCCGGCCACCGCGGGCTGGGCGTAATCCTCCTGAAACAAGGCGACCTCACGGGTGCAGCAACGGCATTCAAGCGCTATCTTACCTTGCGTCCTGACGCAAATGACCGCGGTTACGTCGAAAACCATCTCAAGCAATGCGAACCCAAATTTTGATCCGAAGTGCGATTGTCGGTGTGCTTCTTTGTCTGTCCGGCTGCCAGGCACTCCAATGGAAGGAGGGCGGCACGCCGTACACGGCCAAGGATGGGAGCTTTACGATTCAAATCCCGTCCGGTTGGACTTATGCTGAAGAGCGTGGCGGGCATATCGTAGGGACGCGCGATGGGTTTCTTCTGCAGCGTATCCTGTTGGAAAAACGGGAACTGAAGGAGGCTCTTCCATTCTCAAAACGAGTTTTGAATCCGGGCCTGACGCCTTTGGAGCTGGCCGAAGCGATCATCGACGACGCCCGGGCTGACCGTATGCTGTTGGGAATAGAGATCGCAGAAAATCAACCGGTAACCTTGGGAGGAAAGTCCGGTTTCAAGCTGGTGATTAATTTTCACTCTGCGGACAAATTGCGTGTCAGTGAAGAAGTCATAGGCTGCATCCAAGGCGAACATCTGTACCTCTTGGTCTTTTCGGCTCCGACCCGGTTTTATTTCGGCCGCGATCGAGCGGCATTCGAAGAGGGCGCAAAGATGTTTCAGTTTACAAAACCTTGAACAAAAGCGGCCGTCGCCGGTGCGCGGGTCGGAATGACTATTCGCCGCACATTTTCCTTCGTGCCGGTGGTTGTTTCTGGTTCAACTAGGTATCACGCATGAAAGTTACCGGACTCGCCATTGTGCCCCCGCCCGCCGCGGCCGACTTGCCTAAAGTCACCCCTGAATTGCTTGCCTCCGTGCTTGCGCGTTATTCGCGGAGCAATGACGGCATCGGTAAAATCCTGGAGAAGGTCGACATTGCGAATCCGGATGAGTCGATCGATCGCATCCTGAAGTTTGTGGACTATGGTCACGCCTCGATCGGCGGACTGACGGGCGGACTGGCGATTGCGATCGATGACGTATCGATGTGGCTGGCCTACAAAATTTTTGAAATCGCGCAGATGGCGGACGGACAGGAGTCGAGCACGCGCTATATCACGATGTCTGCGACCAATCTTCCGACGGCGGACGAACTTGGTATTTCCGCGGATCTCGCGCCCCGGTGGTCGGCGCTGATGGCCAGGGCATTTGCGGCCTACCATGCGGAATACGACCGGCTCGACAAACTGGCCCTGGCGAATCCCAATCTCGTGCGTTTGCCGAAGGATGCGAAGCCTGCGGTAGCCACCCGGCTGCGCAAGAACTACGCGCTGGATCGCGCCCGTTATTTTATTCCGGTCGCGACCCGCACCAATCTCGGCCTGGTCCAGAGCTCACGCATGTGGGCGGCGACGGTGAAGCATCTGGATTCGCTCGATATGCCGGAAGCGAAGGCGGCGGCAAAATTGATTCGCGATGAATTACTGAAGCAGTCACCGCGATTGATGCGGCACAGTTTCGCGGAGAAATCGTTTCAGGCGCAGGCGCAGCAGGAACTCGCGGAAAGTCTGCGTCTCGGTCTGGCGCGCCTTTCCACCAAGCCCTTGTCCGATGAGGTGTGGGTGAAAGTCGACAGCGATACACCGCCGTGGCTGCGCGAGGAACAATCCGTGCCCGAGGCGCTGAAGCACCGCGCGAATCGTTATGGTTATCAAGGCAAAGCCACGCGCCGGATGCGGGTGAGCTTTGCCTGGAATAACATGGCGGTGGCCGAACTGCGCGATCTTAACCGCCATCGCACGGGCCACCGTTACACGCCGTTTATTCAGGCCGGTTTTTATTTGCCCCCGGAAATCGACGCCGGATCGCATCAGGCGTTGCTTGAGGAGCAAGCCTCGTTGACCCGCGAGCTGATGCAGCGCGGTTTGCCGGCGTATGTCTATTCGCTTTTGCTCGGCGCCCAGACGCCTTTCGAGCACAGCACGCATGCGGACAAGTTTATCTACGAAGCCGAACTGCGCACAGGCATGGGCGCCCACTACCGCTACGCGGAGCATCTGAGCGCGGCGTTGCGCGAGTTCACGCGACAGGTGCCGGCGGCAAAAGACTGGGTCGTCGAGGGCACGGCTGAGCCCGAATAAACTTGCTGCGAATTTCCCCGGGGCGAACATCGCCTCAGTTCGCCCCTGTTATGTTCTGCCGAGCAAAAATTTGTGTACTGCTGATGACCGCCGGCGCGATCACGGCGTCGGCTGCTTCGTTGGATGTGAGCAGGAAGAATCCGGTGTTTTCCACCGATCAACAATCTGAGCTGCAAGTAATCAAGCCGGCGAAAACGAAGACCAAACTAGGGACGGCGTCGCGGTGGAAGGGCGTTAAGGTGCAGAAAATCAGTCCGACGGCGCGCTCGCCACAGAGTGTTGAAGTAAACGGATTTATTTTCAGTAAGCCCGCGGATATTTCGCGTCCTTCAACCCCCAAAGTGTCGGTCGCTGCGGAAAAGAAATGAGTTTCCGGTTCAAAGTTCTACAGTTGAACATGCAGTTCGGGCAGATCTGGAGTGAGTATTATCCCGACCACGCGCCGATCCGGCTCGCTGCGACGATCAAGGAAATCCAATCGCACAATGCGGACATCGTGATGTTGCAGGAAGTGGAACGTGCCCAGGCCGGTGGCTTGCAGGCGGAAGTGCCTCCGAATTACACCGAGCTGCGGAAAGCGCTGGTGGGCTACGACAGTTTTTTTGCCTACCCCGATGCGAATCCCCAGGAACTTCCTTTTGGGATTGGAGAAGCTATTTTTTCGAAGACCTCATTGCGCGACACGTTACGGCTGAACGTGCCTTCGCCGGCAATTGAGTTCGATTTTTGGGGTGAGACGCGGATGCCGACCGATCGTGTCATGATCGGCGCTACGACGAATCTTGGAGGGCACGAAGTGCGTCTGCTTAATGCCCACTTGCTCGCGTTTTTTATGCTCAACGTGAGTGAGGAAAAACAGGGGCAACGGGAGCTGGTGCTCGAGCAACTGCGCGCGTCGCAAGACACGCCGACCTTGCTCTGTGGCGATTTCAATGTTCGAAAACACCTGGACCTGGTCGATCAATTCGCCACTGCTGGGTACCGAACCGTCCAAACCGAGGAGCCGACCTGGCGACGGCGTCCATTCGTGCTCGATCACATTTTCTACAACGACTGGCTGAAGTTGATCCGCCACGAGGTGAAACCGACGCCTGCGTCCGATCATCACGTGCTGGTGGCGGAATTTGAGTTTGCGCGATGAGCTCAGCGAATTTCTGCGTGGTAGGGCGGGACCGCTGGGCCCGCCGTCAGGATACTACTTGCCAGCAGAACTGGGCGCGCCGTAGCAACGTTCGCGGCGGGCCCAACACCGTTGCTTCGTGCTCGCATCCCGGCTTGTCCCCGCACCTAGGTGCGAGGCAAACGGTCCCGCCCTACCATTCCAGTATCAGTTGGCTGTATTAGCACAGAGCACGGCATAAAGCCGCTCGTCCAATTTCAGGCCGAACCCATGATCGGATGAATCTTTTTCAAGATCTTCACTTTTCCCGGCGTACGCGTTCTTTTTCCTCGTCGCGTTCCTCCTCGATGCGGGCTTTCTCGCTGGCGATTTGTTTTCGAATTTTGTCGGCGTCGTCGAATTTCTGTTCGCCAAGAGCGGTATCGAGTTGCTGTTTCAGGAAGATTTCCCGCTCGGCGATTTTACCTTTGTAGACACGATCAATTTCCGCGAGTCGCGATTTCTGGGCGGCAGTGAGCGGCTTTTCAGCCGGTTCGGATTTGGCCAGGCGTTCCATGGCGAGTTCGTAGGCGCTTTTCATGAATGAGGACTTACCACGGAATACACAGAATACACGGAAAAATTGGAAGCCGGTCTCGGCTGGGTGGACTGTTTCATCCCTGCTAGAGCATTTCAAATAAAACTATAGCCACAAATTAGGGTTCATGGTAAGATTTGGGCATGAAGAAGACGCTGTCAGTGGATCTGAGGGAGAGGATT
>Ga0307508_10001770_pt1 | contig 24000 bp, 26 predicted proteins | sample 9_EM_MG_FD_203089 | JGI IMG/M metagenome (GOLD analysis project Ga0307508, IMG submission 203089) | Populus trichocarpa ectomycorrhiza microbial communities from riparian zone in the Pacific Northwest, United States - 9_EM | ecosystem: Host-associated > Plants > Roots > Unclassified | place... | reverse complement strand
GGCGAATCTCTTCCAGTGTCTTGTGATCCAGCGTGCGTCCGTCTCGCTTCATGCGCCATTGGAACATCACATCGTCGTCACGTCTACCTATTGTAGCCTAAATTATCGACCGCTGAGTAAGGACCGGTTCACGGCGCCCAGAACGAGAAGTCGAAGGACTGTTCAGGGTCGGCAGTACCTGCTCGACTGGTGGACCCGCAGACGTAGGGCCCGCATCCGGTGTTGACAAGCGCCGCCGGCCCTTGAGCGACCGTTTTGGAGGATGAGCACTTTCGATTGGCCGTCGGCCTATGGCGGCTGAACTTTCAAACCGGTCGTTCGCGTGGTGATTTCCTGGCCGATCGTATGTCCGGAAGTGGCCGGGACCTCGAGTTCGCGCCTGCACCAGGAAGCTGCCTTCCAGACCGCACTTGAGCCGTGAAAGGCCGCCCAGGCGAGTTCGGCGGCCAGGCGGCCCTGGGGCAGACTCCGATCAAATCTCGGTCTGTTCAGAGATCTCGAGAGCGTCGTCGACCTCGATGCCGAGGTAGCGCACGGTCGACTCCAGCTTGGAGTGGCCCAACAGCAACTGCACGGCGCGCAAGTTCTTCGTGCGCCGGTAGATCAACGTCGCCTTGGTCCGGCGCATCGAGTGTGTGCCGTAGTCGGCGGGATCGAGGCCGAGTTCCACGACCCAGCCTTCGAGGATTCGCGCGTACTGCCGCGCCCCCAGGTGTGGCGAGTCGTGAATCCGACTCGGGAATACGGAGTCGTCAGACTTCAGCCCCGCTTGCTTGATCCAGTTCTGCACAGCTTCGCGGGTCGCGGGCGTGATCTCGAACTGCACCGGGCGTTGGGTCTTGTGCTGCATCACCACGGCGCGAGTTGCCACCTGATCACCGTGGCAGATGTCCCGGACCTTGAGGCTGACGAGGTCGCAGCCGCGCAGCTTGCTGTCGATTCCCAAATTGAAGAGGGCAAGTTCGCTGACCCGGTTCTCCATTTGGAGACAAACTCGGAGGGCCCAGATGTCCTTGAGCTTGAACGGTGCCTTCTGACCGACGATCTTGCCCTTGTTCCATGGCTCGCGATGGCTAGCGTTGGCGTTGGATCCCATGATGGACTCCCATCAAGTTGAGGGCCAACGAAGATGCACCTCTGGGATGTCGAAGCGCTTGCCGTGGGTCAAGCCGGCCGTGAACCGACCCCTGTCGCCGAAGGGCCGCTTCGTGGCGCGACCTCGTACTCACCGTCCCGGCCACAAGCGGCCGCCCACGACAGTCCGCTGTCTGGCGGCTCGCATTCAAGGAGACGAGCCCAGCGGACTTTGCTCGCCGCCGCCATCAACCTTCCTCGGCTCGGCCTCAAAGCCCTCTTGACGGCGGCCGACGTGAAGGCGGGACTCAGATGTCGAACACGATGTGGAACGACACGCGCCAGTTCCCGCCGTTGCCGGTGCCGATCTTGGCAACGCGTCGATTGATGAGCGCGATCACGCCGGTGACGCCACGGCCGTCGCGATCATCGAACGTGACGATGTAACCGCGTTGGAACTCACGCGCCTTGGCCGTCCAGGTGACGGGTTCGGGCAGGGGCTCGTACGGCCTCCTCAATGCGAGCGCCCAGGACCGGGGAGCAGCTCCACGCACCGAAGTTCAACTTCAATGTGATACGGCCTTGAGTGCCCCCTTCGGTCGCTTGATCAGCCAGACGACGAATATCGACCCGAGCATCATGACTGTCGCCATGGCATAGAAGTCGTTGGTCGCAAGCATCACCGCCTGCGCATCGACCTGGCGAGAAAACAATGCGATGGCACCTGACGCCGACCCCAGCAGTTGACGCGCGCCTTCGGCAATCGCATCAATGTTTGACGGATTCATCGCACCGACCAGTTCGGCACGATTGAACGTGGCCATGTGTTCCCAGTAGGTCTGCGTGAGAGATGCGCCGACGGCAGAAGACATGATACGCAGGAAGTTCTGCAGGCCAGCACCGCTGGTGACCTTGTCATCCGGCAGGTCGGACACACCGAGGGACGTCAGACAGATGATGCAGGCCGGAATGCCCGCACCCAGCACGAACATCGGGATCGCCACCGACATGTAGTCGGCTTGTGTCGTGAGTTGCGAGCGCATCAGGAACGACGCCGCAAGGACGCTCATGCCGACACTGACGATCCAGCGGGCATCCACCTTCGACAGCAGACGGCCAACGATCGGCGCCGTGATGACGGCGAGGATGCCCATCGGCGCGGTCGCATACCCGGCCCACGTCGCCGTGTAACCTAGCTGCTGCTGCAACCACAGGGGCGTCAGCACGATGTTGCCGAAGAAGATGCCGAACATCAGGCTCAGCGAGACCGTCGAAGCCAGCCAGTTGCGCGACTTGAACACGGACAGATCCAGCGCCGGCGCCGCATCGGTCAGCTCCCAGACCACGAGCAGCACCAGCGAGACGACCGCGACGGCGGCACTCGCCACGATGAGGTTCGACTCGAACCAGTCGAGCTCGCGGCCCTTGTCGATCATGACCTGGAAGGCCGTCACGAACACGACCAGCAGCCCCAGTCCCACCCCGTCGATGCGGCTTCGTTGTGGGGTCGTCTCGTATGGACCCATGACGCGCCGCGTCCCGAGGAACACGAACAGCCCGAAACCGATGTTGATGTAGAAGACCCAGGGCCAACTCCAGTTGTCGGAAATGAGGCCTCCGAGGATCGGCCCGAAGATCGGTGCCACCACGGTCACCATCCCCCACAGCGCCAGCGCGATGTTCGCCTTGTCCTTCGGGAACACGGCGAGCATCAGCGTCGAGGACAGTGGGATCAGCGGCCCGCCGGCCAGGCCCTGCAGGATCCGAAAGAGCACGAGGGCGCCCATCGATCGTGAGAGACCGCAGCAGATCGAGAAGGCGACGAATGCGACAACCGACCACGTGAAGAGCCGCACCTGGCCGAAGCGCCTGGCGAGCCAGCCTGTCAAGGGCACGGTGATGGCCTCGGCCACCGCGTAGGCCGTGATCATCCAGGTCCCTTCCGTCGTCGAGACGCCGAGGTCTCCTGCGATGGTCCTCAACGCCACGTTGGTGATCGTGGTGTCGAGCACGACCATGAAATTGGCGAGCGACAGCACGACCGCCGGGAGGATGAGCGCTCGACCGGTGAGCGCGGCGGGTGCGGCTGTCTTCATGGTCCGGTCGCCGCAGCCATCGCGCTGCGCTCCTGCGGCTCGCGGTCCAGGGCGACGGTGGCCGTCATCGACAGCCCCACGCGCAACGGGTGCTTGGCGAGCTGGTCGGGGTTCATACGGATGCGCACCGGCAGCCGCTGCACCACCTTGATCCAGTTGCCCGTCGCGTTCTGCGCGGGAATGGCCGCGAAGGCCGAGCCTGAACCCCCGGCGACGCCGTCGATCCAGCCGTCGTAGACCACGTCGGTGCCGTAGAGGTCCGACGTGAGCCGCACGGGCTGCCCTTGGCGAACGTCGCGCAACTGACCTTCCTTGAAGTTGGCGTCGACATGGATCTGCGTCACCGGCACGATGCTCATCAGTCGCGCTCCGGCGCTCACCTGGTGTCCGACATCGATCGCACGTTGCGTGACGATGCCGTCGACCGGGGCACGGATGACGGTGCGCTCTTCGTTGACCCGTGCTTGTGCCAACCGGGCTGCAGCGGCGAGGACATCCGGATGCTTGTCCGCTGTGCTGTCGCCGATCAATGCGGCGTTGGCCTGGCGCGCTCCCAGGGCGGCTGCGTTGGCTGCCTTGGAGACGTTGATGCGCGCCTCGGCCTGCTTGAAGGCCGCCTGCGCCTCGAGCAGACGCGTCTCCGCGTCGCTCATGTCCTGCCGAGACACGGCGCCTTCCTCGACGAGGTTGCGTCTGCGTTGGGCGTCGACGACCGCCTTGTCGAGCGACGCCTGCGCCTTCGCGAGGTCGGCTTCGGCGGCGCGTCGCTCCGCGCCGCGCAAGTCCACCTGTCCTGCCAGATTGACGTCGTTGGCCAAGAGCTGCCGCACCTGCTGCTTCGTCCGTGCGAGCTGCGCCTCGGCCTGCAGGAGCGCAAGCCGGGCGTCGGTGTCGTCCAGCACGATCAGCACATCGCCTGCACGCACGGCTTGGGTGTCGACGACATTGACCTTCTTCACCGGCCCGCTGACGAGCGGCGTGATCTGCAGGACCTCGACAGAGGTGTAGGCGTTGTCCGTGGAGACGGTGTGGTCCGCGAAGAAGAGACGCCAGGTCGCGTAGCCACCACCGGCCAGCAGAAGTGTCAATCCGCACGCAGCGAGCCAGCGCTTGCGCTTGGACGTCGATGGCGGCACGGCCGCAAGTACGGCGGCAGTAGCGTGTGGGGAGGAGATGTCGTTCATGGTGCCACCTGTGCTTGCATCTGCGGGTCGGTCTCGAAGCCGCCGCCCAAGGCCTTGATCAGTGCGATGTCGAGCAATACCCCTCGACTTCGCAGCGCCGCTTCAGCCCGACGGATCTGCAACACCGCGTCCTCGGTCGTCAGCACGCTTTGGAAGTCGGCCAAGCCCTCTTCGTAGCGCCGCCGTGCAAGTCGATAGGCCTTCTCACCGCTGGCCAGCGCCGCCTGGGTAGGGCGCAAACGATCGTCCAGCGACTGCAGGCTGCGCACGGCGTCGGCCGTTTCGCGCAGCGCTTGGGTCAGCGCCGCGTCGTAGCCCGCGACGGCCGCGTCGTACTGCGCGCCGGCCGCTCGATAGTTCGCCACCAGGCGCCCGCCGTCGAAGATCGGGAGGTGAATTGCGGCACCGATACTGCCCGTGTCGGAACCCGACGCGCCCAGATTCTTCACGCCGAGGGACTCGAAGCCGATGAAGGCCATCAAGTTCACGTTCGGATAGAAGGCCGTCTTCGCGACACCCATGCGCTTGGCCACAGCCTCCACGCGCCAGCGTGCAGCGACGACTTCGGGCTTGCGGCCGAGCAGATCGGCGGCCAGCTCAGCCGGCAGGCCGAAGGGCCGTCTGGCCGAGAGGTTCGTCCGACTGATCTGAAGGCCGCGGTCCGGCCCCTGACCGGCCAACGCGGCCAGGGCGTTGCGCGCCAAGCTCATCCGCTCGCCCACTTCGGCCAGCTCGGCGGCGGCCTGGTTCGATCGTGCATGGGCCTGCTCGAGTGCGGCTTCGGTATCCAGACCTTCCGCGAAGCGTCGCCGAACGAGCTGCTCGGACGACTCCACTGCCTTCAACGCGTCATGCGCCAGATCCAATTGGACGAACAAGTCCTGCACCTGCACATAAGTCTGCGCCACGCTCGTTCTCAGCAAGACGCGAGCCGCTGCGTCCTCGGCCTCGCTCGCTCGCACTTCCGAAACCGCGCCCTCCAGGGCCATTCGGTTCTTGCCCCAGAAGTCGAGCTCCCAAGAAAAGTCGAGCGTGGCACGACCGACATCGTTCCAGCCGTGTGGCACGGCGTTCGGCGGGAAGATGCTCTTGTAGGTGAGCTTGCGCTCGTCGGCCGCAGCGTTGAGACCCAGGCTGGGCAGTCTTGCGGCTTGCGCCAGCCCCGCTCGAGCCGCGGCCTCGCGCAGCCGAGCACCGGCCTGCTCGAGAGAAGGTGAGGTGGCCAGCGCCTCTGCGATCAGCTGATTCAGCTGCGGATCGCCAAAGGCTTGCCACCACTGGTCGGTCGGCCAATCGCCGAGCGGCGTGGCGAAGCTTCGGGTCGATGTCATGGCTTGGACAGGCCGCGGGTGCGCGGGCGTATCGACGTCGGGGATGTGCGCACATGCGCACAGCAGCGACACTGCGACTGCGCCCGGATAGCCAGCGAGGCCTCGCTTCTGGACCACGCCTGGTCGACCAGCTTTGCGAGCCGAGCTCATTCGCCGAACCCCAGGATTCCCACGAACCTGGACAGCAGACCGCGGTGGAGCGGCACGACGGTCAAGCCCGGATAGCGCTTGCGCGGAAGCAGCCGCAGCCGACGCGCCACGTTCAAATGCTGGGCAATCAGATGGATGCGGACCGACAGGCTTTTCATGCCCCGGTCACCGTGGGTGTTCGTCATTGCTGTACTCCATGCGTCGTCAACCGCGCGCGATGAATCGATCCGCGCGCGCGGCCTCGATCACGGCGACATGGTTCCCGGCCACCAGATCGAGCGGTCGCTGCTCGCCCAGCCACACGTTCGGCTGCGCGAACCAGGCGGCGATCTCCCAGTCGTCGAAGACGCCCTTGAGCTCGGCAAGCGCTGCGCGGACCACCAGCCGGATTTGCAGGTCATCCGCGCTGAACTGAAAGACGGGTATCAGGATTTGGGCGTGCGACACGATGTTGACGATCTGCCGCTTCACGATCCACCTCGCCAGCACGGAGATCGGCTGATCCCAGTGGCGCCGCATTCGCCGCGCCATTTCATCGCCGCTGACCCATCCGCCGTGTGCCGCGAAGGCGCGGCTCATGTCCAGGAACTGCCGGTCCTCGAGGCGCCGGAACGCGTCCGGAGCAGAGGTCTGGCCGCGCGGTGGGCGCAGCGCGCGCACCCCGAGAGGCACAAGGCCGCTGCCCATCCATGCGGCCCGTGCCGCGGGATTCACACGGGCCTGCGGGTCGCCGTGCCGTGGATAGAAGACTGGAATGCTCATGGATAGTCTCTCCGGATGAGGTTTGTGGAGCGGACCAAGCGAAGACTTCTTCGGCCCGACGGCGCGCCGACTTGCGCCGTCGGTGCGCTGCCGGCTAGCTCAGGTTGGCCTTGTCAAGACCGTAGGCCTTGTCGAACTCGCCGGGCACCGACTTGAAGGCGACGCTGGCCCGGTTCCATCCGTTGATTGAGATGATCAGAAACGTCAGATCGGAGATCTCCTTCTCCGACAGCTGCGTGCGAACGCGCTCGTAGACGTCGTCCGGCACGCCGCCTTCGGGCAGCCGCGTGAGGATCTCGGTCCACGCCAGCGCGGCACGTTCGCGCGGGATGAAGAGCGGCGACTCGCGCCAGACGGTGAGGTGGTACAGGCGCAGCTCGCGTTCGCCGTGGATCTTGGCCTCCTTGACATGCATGTCGACGCAGAACGCGCAACCATTGAGCTGCGACGCGCGGATCGCCACCAGATCGGCGATCGATTGCTCGATGCTGCTGTTGTGCAGCAGGTTGGAGAACTCGAGGAACTTCTTGGACAGTTCGGGAGACTGCTTCATGTAGTTGATGCGCTGAGTCATGGCGATTCCTGGGTGGTGGTGAATGGACGATCAAATCGTAGGCGGCACACTTCACGAGCACTAGACCTCTCGCCAGGACCACAGCGTTGAACGCAAGACACCAATGCAGATCCACCCTGAGCCTCAGAGTTGCTCGGTCTGCATGCAGACCTTTGGAATTCGCGCGGCGTGCAGCCGAAGGTTCGACGGAATGTGTTGGCGAAGTGGCTCTGGTCGACACATCCGACCTCGATCGCCACCGAACAGACACTCATGGCGGTGTCGATCAAGAGCTGCGCGGCGCGGCGCATTCGGCAGTGATGGACGTACTGGTGAGGTGCCAGGCCGGTTGCAGCGCGAAACTGGCGCGAGAAGTGATGTGGACTGATGTTCACGATGGCGGCCAGCTCGGCCACGCGGATCGGTCGGTCCAGGTTGCCGACCACGTGAGCGGCGACTGCCCGAACCTTGTGTCGGGGCAGGGCGTTCGAGCCGTCCCTGCGCGTTCCTGTGACCGAGCGGGCCGCCGCACGAAGAACGTGCGACAGCCGTTCGATCAGTTCTTCGACGTCGTCGGCCTGGGGGAGTTGCCGGCCACTGCTGTCCAGGCACCGGGTCAGGATGGTCGCGGTTAGGAAGTGCTCGAACGCGTCCGAGTCTTCGCATTCGGCGGACGATTCGTGATCAAAGCTCATGGTTCTGAGCGCGTGCTGATCACGGGGCGCGAGCTGCGGTCGGCGGTGCTGCCGAACACACGGTCCCAGAAGGAAGACGTCACGCCATAGCAACCCGCCATGTGGTGGTGGCGCGCGTGCCAGCGCTTGCGACGTGTCATCCACGGGCCGCGGGAGCGCCAGTGATGCATCGCGTGGTGCGTCAGAGCGTATGCGAGGTAGCCCGCCGTCACGCCCAACGTCAATGCCAACGCTCGCCAGAAGCCTACCGTCAACAGCCCCGGCAGAAAGACGAGCAACGCGACCAGCGAGGCGCTCAGCAGCGTGGGCGTACTCATCAAGGCCGTGGGCCGCTCATGGTGTTCCGCATGCCAGCTGAGAAAGGGCTCCAGCCCGTGCAACACGAAGCGGTGGACCGCATATTCGATCAGTGTCCATGCGACCGCGCCCAGGATCACCAGTGCCGCAAGGCTCGGCCAGTGCTCGCGCGGCGCAAACACCGACAACGCGATCGCGAGGGTCGCGACGGCCGCTCCGTAGGCGCCGAAGTCCGCCCAATAAGCCGCCTTGCCGTGCTCGATTGAGAACAATGCCATTGCTGTCTTTCTCACGAGGAATTCCTTTGATCGGATGGTTGGGCTCGCTCGTTCTGGCGCTTGTCGTCTGCAGGTCGAGCGTGCTGTTTGTCGAATCGTAGGTAGCGGGTGAGGCGGGTGCTAGACCTCCTTGGCGAACCACGGTGTTGCTGGCGACACACCAAACGGCGAAGGCGCCCGCATCGTTTTGGACGCGCTCGTATTCGCGGGTTCGGCGCCATAGCCGCACGAAATTCCAAGAGAAGCGCAGGAGTCATGCGTAGCCTGACTTGCTCCAACAACTGCCCAGGAGGTGTTCACATGGCCCCGGTACCTCAGCTCTCGGAAGCGGACTTCGAGATCGACCAGCACGGCTCTCCGGTGGCGCTCGAGCCGGCGGACTGGCTCGTCCTCTTTGTTCCCGGCCTGCGCAAGCAATGGTGGCACCGGTTCGTGCATGTGCGACACAAGCATTGCTTCGTGATGCGTCCGGGTGCCGCCGGCGAGTACATCCTCGTCGAGCCGTGGTGGAGTCGGATGATGATCTCCACCCTGACCGCGGCTCAGGCGCGCAGGTTCCTGCTGTGGGGAGCCCGGGGCGACGTATTGCTCGTGCGCGAGAACATCCCTCGCACCGGCAGCCAGATGCGAGGCTGGATGACCTGTGCGGCGTTGACCGCCTATTTGCTCGGCCGCAGCTATGCGGTCTGGACGCCGCACGGTCTGTATCGACGCTTGCTGCGCGAACCCGGCGTTCGCCGTGTGGATCCGTCGCTCCTGCTGGAAGGATTGGGCGCGGACCACTTCCGGCTGCATGGGCACAGCATCCCCGAGGCGGTATCTTGCTAGCGGCCGCCGATGCGGCAACCAATTCGGCAACCTCGAGGCCGCCGCACAACGCTAGGAGTGGCGTGCGACGTTGCCTTGCGCTACTGCTGCCGGTCCTGATTCCGGTATGGAGCGGTCCTGCGAGCTTTGTGCTGTTGCGGCCACGCCCGGCATTGCCGATCGAGACTTCGCTTGCGCCCGGCGAACAGGCGCCGCTTGATCAATTGATCGGTCCGCGCGAGGCCCAGCATCGCGGGCAATCTGCCTTCCGACTCGTGAGTGAAGGTCCCGAAGCCTTCGTCATTCGCGCGCACAGCGCACGATTGGCCAGACGCAGCCTGGATGTTCAGACCTTCATCTGGCATCTCGATCTGACGGGGAGCCTGCTCGCGCACCAGTTGCTTGAAGCGGCGGATCGCGGCGTGCGGGTCCGCGTGCTGGTGGATGACATGGATGCGCGACACAACAACGCCACCTTCGCGGCCCTCGCCGCGCATCGAAACATCGCCGTGCGCATCTTCAACCCTTTCGCCTCACGTCGAGGCGCGCTGGGGTTTATCGCAGAAGGCCTGCTGGATTTCGAACGCATCAATCATCGCATGCACAACAAGACGTGGATCGCCGACAACCGGCTGGCAATCGTCGGTGGCAGGAACCTCGGCGACGAGTACTTCGGCGCAAGTGATGCCGTGAACTTCGTGGATCTGGACTTCGCCATGATCGGGCCCGTCGTGCGCGACGCTTCTGCATCGTTCGACAACTACTGGAACTCGCCGGCGGCCTGCCCCATGGAGACGCTCGATCCCGACCGCGTCAACGCGCGGGCACTCGCAGCTCTTCGGATCACGTTGAACGAAGTCGCTGCCGCGGCGTCAGCCGGCCGCACCGTGGGCGCACCGCCGGAGGACGCTGCCGTGCAGCGGCTCGTCACCGGCGACTGGCCGATGCATTGGTCTGCGACCTATCAGTTCTCCGCGGACGATCCGCTCAAGATGACGATGACGGATCATGATCTGCAACGCGCCCAAGTCAGGCGAACTCTCCTCCGAGTCGTGCAGGGGATGCGATCAGACCTCGAACTGGTCTCGCCGTATTTCGTGCCGAGCGACAGCATTGCGGCACTGCTCGGCGGCGCAGTGAAGAGTGGCAAACGCGTCCGCGTCCTCACCAATTCGCTTGTGGCCAACGACGTCGCCGCAGTTCATGGCGGATATTCGCGCTACCGCGAGCAGCTGCTCGAAAGCGGTATCGACCTCTGGGAGCTGAAGCCGGTGGACGGCGGCGAGGTGCACAAGCGCGTGCGGCGGTCCTCCGGGGCAAGTCTGCACACCAAGGCGATGCTGGTGGATCACAAGATCATCTTCGTCGGCAGCTACAACCTCGACCCGCGCTCGGCTTGGCTCAACTGCGAGCAGGGCGTGCTCGTCGAGAGCGAAGCACTGGCGCGGCAACTGGCTCAAATCTTCGCACGCCAGACCAGTGATCAACGTGCGTGGCATGTCACGTTGGTGCACGGCGGCCTCAGCTGGAGCGACGGAACCGAGACGTTCTCGCAGGATCCGCACTCGACGGCAGTACAGCGTTTGCAGGCGTCGATCGTCCGCGTGCTGCACCTCGACCCGCAACTGTAGATCCAGCCGCCTCGATCGTCCGGTTGGGCGCGGGGTGGCCAGCGGATCGGTCATCGTGAAGGCGAATGAGTGTTGACTCAGGCGCACCAATCAACGCCTCCTCTTGCGTGCATAGTCGACCGCGCTTCGCAGCCCGCAAGCACCTGACGTCAACAAGCGCGCTTGCATTGACGCAGGAACGCACACATGAACCGATTGGCACTGCTCTGAATGATCGTCCAGTATTCCTCTTCGTCGACCCCAAACTCCAACAACGCGGACACGCTGGCAACGAGCTTTGCCACGAGCTATGCCGGCGTCGTCGCCTTCATGACGGTCGTCGCCGAAGGCAGCTTTTCGAAGGCGGGCGATCGCCTGGGCATCGGGCGCTCTGCCGTCAGCCGCGGGGTTCAGAAGCTCGAATCTCAGCTCGGTGCTCGCCTTCTGAGCCGGACCACTCGCAGCCTTGCGTTGACGCCCGAGGGCGAGGTCTTTCATGCGCGCTGCCATCCAGGCGTCGCCCACATCTCGCAGGCCCTGGAGGACCTGCGCGACCTGCGTGATGGTCCGCCCCGTGGAAGCCTGCGCATCTCTGCCTCAGTGGGGTTTGGCAGGAGGGTGGTTGGGCCGCTCTTGCGGGGCTTTCAAGCCAAGTACCCGGACATCGAACTCGACCTGCTGTTGAGCGATGCGCAAACGGACTTCACCTCCGATCGGATCGACGTCTCGTTTCGCAACGGACGGATGGAGGACAGCCAGATCATCGCCAGGCAGATCGTGCCGATGCAGATGCTGCTGTGTGCCGCGCCGGACTACGCGAAGTCTCGCGGCATGCCCCAGTCGCTTGACGAGCTGGCGCAGCACGACTGCATCAACTTTCGGCTGGCGTCGGGGCGTCTGTACGAGTGGGAGTTCAAGGTGCGGGGTGAGCTGCACAAGATGACGCCTGCCTCGCGCATCACGTTCAACGACGCCGAACTCGTGGTGCAGGCCGTGCTGCAGGGGCAGGGCATCGCGCAAATGGCGGGCTACCAGGTTTGCGGGCTTCTGCGCGAGGGGAAGCTCGCTTGCTGCATGCCCGAATACGCGCCCGACGATAGTGGCCACTTCATCTGCTATCTGAGCCGGCAGCACCTGCCGTCGCGTATCCGCGTTTTCGTCGACCACATGACCGCTGCCATTCGCGCGCTGGAGCTTCAATGCGCCGACGAGGCCTTCAATGCCGGGCTGTGACCGGCGTTTGGTTCCAGGTGGTCAACAGACTGGTCCGCGCCAGACGTCTAGTGCCTGACGGCATCGGCTTCTAGGATTCAACCAACACGTCTCGCATCGAACGCGGGTTTCGGGCTCGACAGGCTCAACTCAACTGACTGGAGGAAATATGAAGTCTCTCATCATGATTGGAGCGCTTTCGCTCGGCGCGTTCGGTACGGTGTGCGCGCAACCCGCCGCGCCGCAAGCGGATGTCCAGGAGGTGATCAAGAAGGAACTGGGCGATCTGCCCAGCAAGGAGGGCCTGCTCCTGAGGGTGACCTATCCGCCGGGCAGCTCGGATCAAGTCCATCGCCACGACGCACACGGGTTCGTCTACGTGCAGGAAGGTTCGGTCGTGATGCAAGTCCGCGGCGGTCAGCCTGTCACGCTGCACGCGGGCCAAGGCTTCTATGAAGGGCCAAACGACGTGCACGTCGTCGGCCGCAATGCCAGCAAGACCCAACCGGCCAAGCTCGTGGTGTTCCTCGTCAAGAACAAGGGCGCTCCGGTCCTGACGCTCGTGCCGTGAGCGCATCGACCCCTCAACACAAAGGAATCCAAATGAAAATCGTCATCATCGGTGGCACGGGCCTGATCGGCTCGAAGCTGGCGAATGCCCTCAGCAGCCTCGGCCACACGGTCGTCGCGGCAGCGCCCAGCACGGGCGTGAATACCATCACCGGCGAGGGCCTGAGTGAGGCGCTCACGGGAGCGCAAGTCGTGGTGGACGTTGCCAACTCGCCGTCCTTCGAAGACAAGCCGGTGCTGGAGTTCTTCCAGACCTCGGGAAGAAATCTCCTGGCCGCCGAGGAGACTGCCGGGGTGGAGCACCACATCGCGCTGTCGGTGGTCGGAACGGAGCGGCTTCAAGCCAGCGGCTACTTCCGCGCAAAGTTGGCCCAGGAGAAGTTGATCAAGGCGTCGACCATTCCGTACACCATCGTTCACTCCACCCAGTTCTTCGAGTTCATGGGCAGCATCGCCAAGTCTGCTGAAAAGGGCGAGGCGATTCACCTGTCGCCTGCCCTGATGCAGCCCATTGCCCCGGATGACGTGGCGGCCGCGCTCGCGGACATCGCGCTGTCCGCGCCGCTCGGTGGCACGGTGGAGATCGCCGGCCCGGAGCGGGTCCGAATGACGACGCTCATTCAACGCTACCTGCAGCACATCGGCGACCCGCGGGCGGTCGTCGCGGATCCGGAGGCACTCTACTTCGGCGTGGAACTCAACGACGAGTCACTGGTGCCGGCAGAAGGCGCTCGCATCGGCGCGATTCGCTTTGAGACCTGGCTCGCTCAGCAGCGCAAGCCGCAGTGAGCTCGCAAAGGTTGCTACTCGCCCGTCGCAACGAAGACGACGGATGTCAGTTCGTCGAGGCGGCTGTAAGGGGCGTGCACTTTCCATCCGTTCGTGCACGGGACAACCCACGTCGGCGCGGTGTCTCCGCGAAAGACCGATCAGCTACACGACGAGGCGACGGGCAGGGGCAACCTCTGTCGACAGCGGGGCGCGGACGGCGCTCCGAGAACAATGAGATTTGGAGATAAGGCAATGCCGAAGTTGAGCGCTCCATCCACCAGTCTTCTGGACGCGTATCGAGGACTGGAGTTCGAGCCGTTGTACGTCACGACCGTGGAGGTCACCGGAGGCGAGACCGAGCATGGACGCGCCTCCGGTGTCGTCAAGTCGGACGACGGGGCGCTGGACATCGAGCTGCGATTGCCGACCGCCTTGGGTGGGCCAGGCGGCGGGACGAATCCCGAGCAGCTGTTTGCTGCGGCCTACGGCGCGTGCTTTCACGGCGCCGTCAACCTGCTCGCCGCACGCCACGGCGTTGTCCTGCGCGATTCGTCCGTTGACGTCACCGTGGCCTTCGGGCGCGATCCGGTCGATGGGCGGCACAGCCTCACCGCGCACCTGGTGGTTCGCCTTCCGGGCCTGGAGCGGCCGCTCGCCGAAAGGCTGGTTCGCGAAACGGAGCGAATCTGCCCGTACACCAAGATGGTCCGCGAGGGCATCGAGAGTTCCGTTCGCGTCGAGATCTAGCGCATTGACGTTTCAGCGAGGTCAGCCATGAAAGACACGAGGCGGATACCTCCGGTCGTTCGATGGATCGACGATCGATTTCCCATCGTCGCGTTCTACGACAAGCATCTCGGGCGGTACTACGCGCCGAGGAACTTGAACATCTGGGACATCTTCGGCTCGCTGCTGCTGACCGTGCTGGCCATCCAGCTCGTCACCGGAATCTTCCTGGTGATGCACTACAAGCCCGACGCGAGCCAGGCGTTCGCCTCGGTCGAGTACATCATGCGAGATGTCCCGTGGGGCTGGCTCGTGCGATACGTGCACTCCACCGGCGCTTCGGCGTTCTTCATCTGCATTTACCTGCACATGTTTCGCGCAATGCTGTACGGCTCGCACCGCAAGCCGCGCGAGCTGGTGTGGCTGTTCGGTTGCACGACCTTCCTGGTTCTGATGGCAGAGGCGTTCATGGGATACCTGCTCCCGTGGGGCCAAATGAGCTACTGGGGCGCGCAGGTGATCATCAACCTCTTCACCGCAGTGCCGTTCGTCGGCCCGGACCTCGCGCTCCTGATCCGTGGCGACTACGTCGTGGGCGATGCGACACTGAACCGGTTCTTCAGCCTGCACGTCGTCGCCATTCCGCTGGCGTTGATCGGCCTCGTGACGGCGCACATCTTCGCGTTGCACGAGGTCGGATCGAACAACCCCGACGGGATCGACATCAAAGAGAACACGGATGCTGACGGAGTGCCTCTGGACGGGATTCCATTCCAGCCGTACTACACCGTGCACGACATCTTCTGGGTTGTGGTGTTCCTGACCCTCTACAGCGCCGTGGTGTTCTTCGCGCCGGAGGGCGGAGGCTACCTGCTGGAATACAACAACTTCATTCCGGCCGACCCGCTGAAGACGCCGCTGCACATCGCTCCGGTCTGGTACTTCACACCGTTCTATTCGATGCTCAGGGCCACAACCGATGTGATGGTGAACGGGCTGTGCGTGATCGCCGGCGTCGCCGGATTGATGGTCATCGTGTTCCGAAGCCTGACGCCGCGCGCCAGGTTGCTCATCGTCGCCGGTGTCCTGGTCGCGGTCGGACTCCTGAAGGCAGTCGACGCGAAGTTCGTTGGCGTGCTGGTGATGGGCGGTGCCGTCGTCCTGCTGTTCTTCCTGCCGTGGCTCGATCGCAGCCCGGTGCGCTCGATTCGATACCGGCCCAAGTGGCACAAGGCGCTGTACGGAAGTTTCGTCGTGTCGTTCCTGGTCCTGGGCTACCTCGGAACGAGACCGCCGACGCAATGGGGTACGTACGTTTCGCAGGCCCTGACGATCGTCTACTTCTCGTTCTTTCTTCTGATGCCTGTGTGGACTCCGCGCGGTTCGTTCAAACCGTTGCCGAACCGGGTCCGCTATCAGCCGCATTAGGCCGGGCCGCGTTGCGAGCGATTGATTCCGATCGCACAACACATTGAGTGCCTCGCCCCACCTACCGCGTAGCAGCGCGGCTCCATAGCATGACCGCTCAACGACCTGCCTTGCTGCGGCGAGTCAGTCCGAGCGATCTGATCAAGGAGCAAACGATGAACGATGACTTGTCGCAGCCGCAGCCGGCGCGGCGCGGGTTTCTCAAGCAGATGGTCAGCGCCACCGCGGCACTGCCGCTGGTCGGCGGGGCGGCGGCCGTGGCGGTGGAGTCGGTGAGCGCCGCGCCAGCGGTGCCGGGATCGGCGTTGGCGCCGGCGCTCGGCTACACGAGCTTCAGTCCCGACGAAGCCGCCTTCGTCGAGACGATGGTCGGCATCATGTGCCCCGCCGACGAATACACACCTGGCGGCGTCGACTGCGGCCTGGCAATCTACATCGACCGCCAGCTTGCTGGGGAATTCGGCAAGGGCGCGCGGCGCTACATGCTCGGGCCATGGCAGGCGGGCAAGCCGCAGCAAGGCTACCAACTGCCACTCACGCCAGAGCAGTTCTTCAAGGCCGGCATCGAAGCTGTCAATGCGGGGTGCGTCGCGAAATACGGCAAACCTTTCGACCAGATCTCGGCCGCCGATGCCAACCGCTTTCTGTCGGATCTCGCGGCCGGCAAGGTCGGCGACGCCAACCTGCCGCTGGGCACCTGGTTCAACGAATTGGTCTATCCCTTGTTCGGACAGGCGTGTTTCGCCGATCCGATCTACGGCGGCAACATCGACAAGGTCTTTTGGAAGCTCATCGGCTACCCCGGCTTGCCGAGCACGCACACGATCGACATCGTGCAGTACCGCGGCAAACCCTTCCCGGGCGCAAAGGATCCGAAGTCGATCGCCGACTTCAGCTGACGAGAAAGCCAATCATGATCAAAAAGCTAGCGAAGAAGACCGTCGTGATGGTGGGTGGCGGCCTCACCGCCGGGTTGGCCGCACGCCAATTGACGAGCAAGAACATCGAGGTGCTGGTGCTTGAGCGCGGCGGCGATCACACCAACGGCGCCGAGGCCAAACTGCCGACGCAGCGCGACGAGTTGCGCTGGGACACGCACCAGGGCCTGGTGCAGGACTGGGGCGTGCAGACCTACTCGCTGCGCTACAGCCGCGAGGAGACCGCGTTGCCGGTGCGCTGGATGGAAGCCTTCCTGCCCGGAGAAGGCATGGGCGGTGCGGCGAACCACTGGAACGGCCACACCTGGCGCTGGTCCGAATACGACATGCAGATCAAGACGCGCAACGAAACGCGTTACGGCAAGACCGCAATCCCGAAAGAGATGCCGCTGCAGGACTGGGGCACAACCTACGCCGAGATGCGGCCGTACCACGAACTGTTCGAGAAGCTCTTCGGCCTGTCGGGCAAGGCCGGCAACATCAACGGAGAGATCCAGCCCGGCGGCAACCCGTTCGAAGCGCCGCGGGACGGCGAGTACCCGCAAAAGCCGCTCGAATACACCGAGGCCGGGCTGACCTTCAAGGCTGCCGCCGAATCGCTGGGCTACAAGCCCTTTCCGACGCCGGCCGCCAATTCATCGGGCGCATACACCAACCCGGACGGCCAGAAGCTCGGCCAATGCCAGTACTGCGGCCACTGCGAGCGCTTCATCTGCGAAGCCAAGGCCAAGGCCTCGCCCCAATTGCTCTTGTACCCGATGCTGAAGGCCCGCAAGGGCTTCGAGATCCGTTTGCGCGCGCATGTGCTCGGCTTGCTGTACGACAGAACGGGGAAGAAGGTCACCGGCGTGCACTACGTCGATCTGCTCAGCGGCCAAGAATACGAGCAGCCGGCCGACGTGGTGATGCTGGGCGCGTTCACGATGACCAATACCCGGCTGCTGCTCACGAGCAGGATCGGCAGGCCCTACGACCCCGCGCGCGACACCGGCGGGGTGGGCAAGAACTTCTGCTACCAGCTCGGCGGCGGGGTGAACGTCTTCATGAAAGACAAGTGGCTCAACCCGTTCCTGGCGACCGGCAGCACCCAGGTCTACATGGACGAATTCAACAACGACAACTTCGACCACTCAGGCCTCGGCTTCCTGGGCGGCGCGGGCATCAACGCGAGCATATTTCACGGCCGACCGATCGGTTCCCGCCGCGTTCCACCGGGCACGCCGCGCTGGGGCACGGCATGGAAGAAGGCGAACGCCGACTGGTACGCGCACTCGATGGTGATCGGCATGCAGGGCAGCTGCTACCCGCATCGCGAGAACTACCTCGACCTCGACCCTACCTACACCGACGCATATGGCCAACCGTTGATCCGCATGAACTTCAACTGGCGCGACAACGAATTGAAGATCTCGCAGTTCATCGCCGGCAAGCAAAACGAAATCGCAAAGGCGTTCAACGCCGACATCGTGACGCCGGCGAGCACGCTGCCCACCACCTTCGACACCCGCAACTACCAGAGCACCCACATCACCGGCGGCACCATCATGGGCGCCGATCCGGCAACGAGCGTCGTCTCGCCGCATCTGCAGCACTGGGACGCGCACAACCTCTTCATCGTCGGCGCCTCGGTGTTCGCCCACAACTCGGGCTACAACCCGACCGGCCCGCTGGCTGCGCTCGCGCTGAGGGTCGGCGACGACATCGCCTCCTACGTCGAACGGCCGCGGATGCTGTGACGCGGCCTCGCTTCATTCAATCACCCACTCAATCAAAGGCTCACCATGAACCACTCGTTCAAACTCCTTTCGTGCGCGGCGCTGCTTTGCGCCGGAACCGCGGCGCAGGCCCAGGACGCTGCCGCCGGCAAGGCGGCGTTCGCACCCTGTGCGGCCTGCCACTCCGTCAACGGCAGCAACGGTGCCGGGCCGAGCCTGCAAGGCGTGGTCGGCCGCAAGGCCGGCGCCTTCGAGGGCTTTCGCTACAGCCGGGCGATGAAAGCCGCCGGCACGACCTGGGACGCGGCCTCGCTCGATGCCTACATCGCCGATCCGCAGAAGGCCATTCCCGGCAACGTGATGCCGTTCTCCGGCATGCCCGATGCGAAGGCGCGCGCCGACATCGTGGCCTATCTCGGCACGCTGAAGTAGCGCACCGACTGCTTCGATCCCGTCATTGGTTCGGTCTGGTCAACATTCCGGTGATCGACCTCCGTCTGGCGGGCCGACATCGGCACACCTAGCATTTGTCACTCAACCACTGCTCATAGGAGTATTCATGCGTCACCTTGCCATCGCCGTTGCCTGCTGTCTAAGTGCCGCCGCGAGTGTGTCCGCGGCGGACATCAAGTCGATATCCCGCTTGTCCGTCGGGCCGAAGAATGTCTTGTTCGTAGCCGACTGGAAGACAGCGCGCGTGCACGCAATCGATCTTCCGGAGGCGGCGCCGAAACCGGCGGGCACGACCTTCAATATTTTCGATCTCGAAGCGCTTCTGTCGAAGCAGGTTGGCGGCGCCAAGATCACCGTGGAAGACATGGTTGCTCGCCCGGGAACGGCGGAGGTCTATATCGCGATCAGCTACGGCGCCGCGAAGGAGCCGGCGCTGTTCGTGGTCACGAACGATCACAAGGCTCGCCGCGTCGACCTGAAGGCGGCGAAGTCGACTTCGCTGGCCCTTCGCGACGCCCCCACCACGGACTACAAGTTCTGGAGAGACGCACCCGAGCGGAGCTTCACGGTCACGGACATGAAGTGGCGCGAAGGGGAGCTCTTCATTGCCGGCCTGTCCAACCAGGACTTCGCTTCGACCCTGCGCCGGGTCAAGTTCCCGTTCGATTCGCAACAGTCGATCACCTCGGTGGAGATCTACCACACCGGTCACAACCTGATCGAGACACGCGCCCCGATTCGAGCGATGAGCTTTGCGACCTGGGGCGGCAAGCCATACCTCGTGGCGGCCTACACATGCACGCCCATCGTGACCATTCCGCTCGACGAGCTGAAGGATGGCGCACACATTCGTGGCAAGACGATTGCCGAGCTGGGCTACGGCAACACTCCCGCCGGCCTGATCGCCTACACGAAGACTGACCAGGGCAAGACCGAGGACCTTCTGATGCTGGTCAATTTCGGGCGAGGGGCGAGCGTCATTCCAGTGTCCCAAGTGCAGGCCGCAAGCGCTCGACCAGGCATTGAGACGCCGGTCCCGTTCGGGCAGATCGCGGGCCTCGATGCGATGCCGGCGCCGCTGGTCGGCGCGATGCGCATCGACAACCTCGACGACAAGTCGTTCATCGTTGTTCGCCGGCAGCTCGAGAAGGACGCGTTGCAGCTCGTGAGCATTTCGAAGGACCTGAGTTTCCGGCTGAGCGACCACCTGTCGGAGTACGCCTTCCAGGAGTACAGATTCAAGGACAACGAGTTCCAGCTGAAGTACGTCAAGCCCAGGCTGGACATGATCTTGAAGGACGAGGGCTTCGAAGATCACATCCAGCCTTCGGAGTAATCCGTGCGCTGCCACCGGTGGCTGGAAGCGAGTGCTCTCGCGGCTGCGCTGGCCTGTACGCACGCGCAGGCCGCGCAGCCGGCTCCGCGAGTTGTCCAGGTTCAACCGTCGGGACCCGAGGTCCCGGCCAATCTTCTTCGCATCTCGATCCGCTTCGCGGCGCCAGTCGCAGGTCCGCTGCTTCCCAGGCTGTCCTTGCGGCGCGCCGACGGAAGGGCGATCGAGGCACCGTTTCTCGAGCAGGAGCTCTGGTCTCCGAACGGCAAGGTGCTCACGATCATGTTCCATCCGGGACGCGTCAAGAGCGGACTGAACGCACGAGACGCGATGGGCCCGATCCTCTCGATGCGCGACGACGTCGCTCTGGCTCTCGATGGACGTTCCATCAAGCACTGGAGCGTCGGAGCCTCGGATGAGATTGGTCCGGTGCCGTCGGCGTGGAAGGTGTCGGATGTACGCGTCGACTCGAGGCAGCTCCTCGTGGTGACGCTTGACGCGCCAATCGACGGGCGGGACGCTGACCACGTGGCGATCGCGGACGCCCAGAACCACCGTGTGCCTGGACATGCCCGACTCACCAACGGCGAAACCACCTGGACGTTCACACCAAATGTGCCTTGGCGTACAGGCGGGTATCGCCTTGTCGCTCGGGGCACGCTGGAAGACGCGGCCGGGAATCGACTGGGCGGCCACTTTGAGACGTCGATCGATTCGCCGCCCCGAGACGCGGCCGATGCAGTCGTCGCATTGACGGTGGACTCTTCACGGCGGCCAAACCACGCACCGGCGCATCGATGAAGGTGGGCGGGGCCGGGCTGGCCCCTATCGGAGAGTGAACATCGCCCGCAAGCCCGTTCGAGTCATCTTGGCGTACGGACACGTCCGTTCGGCTTCCGACATGAGCGAGCGAGCTTCATCGGGACGCATGGCGGGAAGCGCCACTTCGAGTTCGGCCGTGAGGAACAGGCCCTCGTCGGGCGGGTCGCCGCACAGATGGACACTCGCAACGATGCCGATGCCGCCCGCGAGGTGAATCCCCTTGGCGCGAGCCACTGTGGCCAGTGCCTCATGGAAGCTTGCGGCGAGCCCTGCGGCGAACAGCTGCTCAGGATTCGTGCCACCGCCCTGACCGCCCAGCTCGGCGGGTGATCGCAGCACAAGGGCCAGCGACCCGTCGTCGGAGATGGCCCTGCCCGAGAAGCGCGCGTGCGCAGCTGCCTCGCTCGCTACAGCGACGGTCGCTGTGTACAGGGGGAAGGTCGCCCCTTGAGCAAGCGGGGCACTGAGCTCGAGTTGATTCATCTTTTTTCGACATGGGCTTCGGGTTCGATGTTAGGCACGCGATCTTCATCGCGGTAGATCGAGGCGACTCATCGTCATGTTGAGCGAGCGACATCAATGTCGTCGGCAGCGCGCCGGCAGCGGACAACCAATGGTGTTCCGAGCTCAACGGTGTGGTCCCTGTCGCATGTCTAGTGCGCATGAAGTGAGCTTCCTACGATTTAAGGACCGTCCACCACCGGGGGAAGCACCCATGACACGACAGAGATCCCAGGTTGATCAACCGATCTCGACGCCGCTCGCACGCTCGATCGTCCGTCGATGGCTGTTCGTACTCCAGCGCGGCGTTGCCAACTTCGACTCGAGCCTGCTGTGGTGGGCGGCCGTTCTGCTTGCCGCACTGACCGCGCTGGTGTTCGAAGTCTCGTCCGAAGCGTCTGATCAACTCCGCGGCAATGATCTCCCGGGGGTACTGAGTCCCTCGGCGAGGGGAGTCGACGTTGGTCAACCGCCTCGGTACGACGTGTTCATGGATCACTCGGTTGTCAATCAGCACAGCACTGCTCACGAATCCGATCTGCCCGGTGCGTCGATCGCGGAGTGGGGACCGTGATCAACGTACTGCTTCAAACCACGATCGGGCCCGATGCCGACGATTGGTGCATCGAGCGCTTCGGGCTGCTGCGAGACTTTCTGTCGAGTGTGCGCGGTGTCGATGACAAGCCGCTGTTCAGCGTGACTGCACGCGATCGAAGCCTGGTGGGTCGGTCGGACCCGATTCTTTCGACACTGCATGAGTCGAGCTTCGATGAACTCTGGCTCTTCGGTGTCGACACCGGCGACGGACTCACGTCGGAAGACTGCCAGGGCATCGGCCTGTTTCGCCAACGAGGCGGCGGTTTGATGGTGACGCGCGATCACATGGATCTCGGCTCATCCTTGTGCACTGTCGGCGGAGTCGGCGCCGCGCACCACTTCCACTCGAAGAACCAGGATCCCAATGAGTCGCGTCGGCGGATCGATGACCCGCATACCTCGCAGATTCTGTGGCCGAACTATCACTCGGGTGCGAATGGCGACTATCAGCGAGTACGCGCGGTCGGCGCGCCGCATCCTGTGTTGTGGGACCAGGCGGTGCCGGACGGGTTGCTGCGCTTCCTGCCGGCGCATCCGCACGAAGGTTCGGTGAGCGCGCCTCCGAACGATCCCAGTGCCCGCGTGATCCTCGAGGGCCGCAGCGCAGTCAGCGGCGTGAACTTCAACCTGGCCGTTGCGTTCGAGCCTTCGGACGATGGCGGGCCCGCGATTGCGCAATCCACGTTCCATCACTTCTGCGACTACAACTGGGACATCGGGCGGGGCGCACCATCGTTCGTCAGTGAAAGGCCGGGGAGTGGGATCAAAGACTTCCCGGAGGCGTTGCGATCGACGAAGCAGTATGTCCGCAACGTCGCGCTGTGGCTGGCGGGCAAGCTGGCTGCGTGAAGGTGATCGGGTGCCGCGATGAGCGGAGGCCCGCGCACGCCGTAGTGAGCTCGGCCGATGGGCAGCGCACTCGGGCGGAGCATCTCCTTTGGGCCGTTCAGGCTGTACCCGACCGCTCGCGTCGTCGAAAGAGACGGAGTGCGACTCGCTCTGGGCAGCCGTGCACTCGACATCCTGATCTTGCCGACTGCGCGGGCGAAGTCGTCAGTCTGCCGACCGAGCGCGGCGTCGCGGAGGCGCGGCGGAAGCTGCACGACGATCAAGCCTTCGAGCCCGGAACGAGGACCGGTCGATGACGCTGGCTGAAGCGGTGCGGTATGCACTGGACGTTTAACGCGCCTTAGCACCACATAACTTGCCCGGGGCCCCATCGAGACAGAAACTGGATCTGTCCACCAGGAGACTCGAATGCAACACATAGCCAGACTTCGCGATACGCCTCGGACCGCAGCGGCGACGGCGGCACCCACCGCTCAGTACGAGCTCCGCTACCGACCTCTGTCCGCGGTCGCGTGCGGGTTCGCCTTCCCGTGCGACGCATGCGGCCAAGTCGTCATGGACGAGCTCAGCGAACGCTCGCTGGCGAACTACCTGTATGCCCGAGCGGCAGTCGGGCATGACCTGGAATGCCCGCAAGTGCGGCGCGTGTCATGACCATCCTCGCAGGTTTGCCTCCCGGCGAAGGGAACGACGGGCTGGCTTTCAGCTTCGCCACGAGCTATGCAGGCGTTCTCGCCTTCATCGCCGTGGCAACGGAAGGGAGCTTCGCCAAGGCGGGTGATCGCCTCGGCATCGGTCGTTCCGCCGTCAGCCGCAATGTGCAACGCCTCGAGACCCAGCTCGACGCCCGGCTGTTCAACAGGACGACGCGCAGCACATCGCTGACCAGCGAAGGGGAGCTCTTCTTCGCCAGGTGCCAGCCCGGCGTCACGCACATCTCCGAGGCATTGGAAGACATGCGCGAGCTGCGCCAGGGGCCGCCGCAGGGTCACTTGCGGGTGAGCTCGACCGTCGCGTTCGGCCGCAAGGTCGTGGCGCCCCTGCTGCAAGGCTTTAACGCGGCTTATCCGGACATCTCGATCGAACTGCTGCTCGACGATGCCCGGCCTGACTTCATCGCGAACCGCATCGACGTGGCGTTCCGCAATGGCCGGATGGAGGACAGCCAAGTCGTCGCGAAGCAGTTGATGCCGATGCGCATGCTGGTCTGCGCCTCGCCGTCCTATGCGAGAGAGCGCGGTCTTCCTC
>Ga0307508_10001769_pt1 | contig 24005 bp, 25 predicted proteins | sample 9_EM_MG_FD_203089 | JGI IMG/M metagenome (GOLD analysis project Ga0307508, IMG submission 203089) | Populus trichocarpa ectomycorrhiza microbial communities from riparian zone in the Pacific Northwest, United States - 9_EM | ecosystem: Host-associated > Plants > Roots > Unclassified | place... | reverse complement strand
CTCCCGTGTTTTGTCTTCTTCTTCTCTTCATGCAACCTCTTGTATTCTATTCGGAATATCAACCTTGCTTCCGTTTCCTCCGTTTCCTCTGATTCCTTCGTTTCGTCGACGCTCGTCTAGCGCCGCCTGTCCCTGTCCGACACGTCCGTCCGACGCTGTCCGTCTCTCTGTTCGACACGTCCGTCTGACGCTGTCCGTTTCCCTGTTTGACACGTCCGTCTGACGCTGTCCGTCTCCCTGTTTGACACGTCCGTCTGACGCTGTCAGTCTCCCTGTTCGACACGTCCGTCTTACGCTGTCTGTCTCCCTGTCCGACACGTCCGTCTGACGCTGTCCATCTCTGTCGAAACGTCCGTTGACGTTCCTGTTCCTGTTCCCGTTCCCGTTCCCGTTCCCGTTCCCGTTTCCGCCCCGCTTCTGCTCCTGCTCTCGCGGCGTCACTCGAACTCACTCGAGTACCTTGGAGAACCGCCGCCGTTACAACGTTTGCTTTTGATAGCCCCCGAGACCGAGGGTTCCGGCACGACCACTCACTATAGCCCAGCCAAAATACGAAGTTCAAATTGCGTCCGTCACGCCTACTAAAGATCACCACGAACTGACACCCATACCGTGGTCCGTCATCAGTCGCCGATTTGGATCGCAAGTTATCCATGTCAGGTATGACGGATTGACGTAGAGCAATATCGACGAGCGCGGCCAGCAATAGGGCCATCGGCAAAGGGTATCTGCTGGTTGGTCGTAGTTGCTTCTGCATGAATGTTGATACGTCTAGAGTAGGAAGCGGTGATATGCCCCCAACTCAGTTGGAAAGACAAAAATTTGTATGGGGAACACCTTTTTTTGTTCCATCAGTACTCGCATTCAACCTAGTAAGATCACGGCGGGATATGTATAGGGTTCCTCCTCTTGCTCCACCTCTAACTCTTAGCGAGTCGCCCGCGCTCCCTTGGGTCTCCCACTGGTGGCCGGCCCGTTGTGGCCTTTCCAGAGGCAAGTTATGTAGCGTACCAAGGAAATGAGACAAAGGAAGTGAGATACCCTCTACCCGCATCCCAGGCCAGACATGCACCTCCCTAGAGGGCACAGTTCCTTATCCTCCCTTGTCTGCATCCTCTTTGCGATGCTCATTTCCCTCGAGACGTCCAGTACCGCTTCGCTGCCTCCCGGACTCCGCTCCACAACCTCCTCTAGACCACCTACCAGGCAGCAGTGCTCAAACAGGTGTTCATTCGTCAGTGGGGACTCCGCAGTGCCAGCAGTGGTCGCTGTCCCAATTCCCGATCTCTATCAGGTAGGGGACGATGAGGGCCTTTTCTGTCGTGAGCTGGTAAAACCTGGAAGCTGCGCACTTCTCCACTTTGGATGGGGTGGGGTCTGCCCTCTGCTTCTTCTGGGGACAGTGGGCACGATCAGCCTGTCCCGGAACCACTGCTCACTGTTGGTCCATCTGCATTCCGCGATCTTGCGTTCAGATGCGCCAGTAAGGCGCAGCGCTCCTCCTCGGGGAGTATCTCCACTTCCTCGTGCTTCTGTGCGGTAGCCTACTTGGCGATTCATCCACCGCCTCATTGCCAGTGATGTCCGTATGGCCTGGGACCCACCGGAAGGTGATCTCTGTTCCGAGGAGTTCCGTGAGGTTATCCGAGTTCGATATGACCCCGATTGCTGCTCCGTGACCCGGCCCGCCTGCGCTGGTCTGGGCCCTCTTGAGCGCTACTTGTGCGTCCGACAGGATGGCCACCCTAGGGATAGTGACGCCGTCCCATATTATCCGCTATAGGGCGTGAGGTTCGCGTATCTACCTCCTTGTTGGGGCCTATGGATACGTTGTCCTTCGCAATTATCTTTCCCCTCTTCCCAGACTACGGAGCAACTGTTACACCCTAAATACTATAGGGTCAGAATTCGGATACCGACCAGGCAGGAAGGTATCGGAAACTCATCACACGGTCTTAGGACGGCATACCGAGACCGGGCAACCGGCAACGTCGGGGCTCAGCTCAGGTCAACCGACTCTGCGGCACCAGGAGGTCCCTGGGCCAAGTACCGGCGCAGACCGGGAAAGCGCAAGCGCTGCCGCGGAGGAAGAAAATCTTGGTGGTCATCATGAGAAGGACAAGCAATCGGAAGGTAACGGGAACGCAAGGAGTTGCGAGCCTAGATCGCGGGATAGGAGCGGGGTTGTTTCCAGAGGCGCGGCCCAGAGGAACAGCACCACGAGTCGGGAATTGCTGTATCATCGCAGACGGCTTGGAGGCTCAAGGCGATACAGCTGCACCCCGTGGACAGGAGACACGAGGGATCATGCTACCACTCGCCTCCTTGTCACTGACACCCGATTATGGCGATGAACTCTGGGCCCTGCCAGCGCTCGACAGCGTGAGCGTATCCCCACTTATCCGTGATGCTTACAACGATTATGAGGCAGGGCACACGCCGCACCAAGGTGAGGACGTCGAGTTGAACGAATACTGGAGCGGAGGCTTGTCCGCAAGCCGATCCTGTAGCGCTGGGTAGCCCCCGGACCAAGTACCGGCTCGTGATCGGGAAAGTGCAAACGCCACTACAGGACCGCACCTCCGGAACAGTCTGATGGGAGCGATATGAGGCGGAGCTATGCCTTGATGCCGTCGCGGCCGAAGAAAGGAGAGCTAGTACGGTTGAGATTCAACGCAACCAACCCCGCACACAACCCATATCGCATCACCCAATCACGACGAGAGAACAGAGGACCTGCTCCCGCCACTCCCAGGAGGATACAGGAAGCACTACTTTCCGATCCAAATCGAGAGATTATCCGTGATATGCTGATGAAGTTTAATGCCAAGGCGAAGAGTTTTCACGTCGCGGTGCAGGGTAATTCCCCGCAGCACGTGACTTTGCCGAGCCGGATACTTATACGACTTCTCGCCGACAAGCATTTTGCAACGATCAATCGGAGGGATCAGCGGAATCATCACCCGGATCGTCTAACGATCAATGGACTATCTACCGGTCACCCAGACATCGAGTCAACGACCCTCCCCCCTACGAGCGATCGACCGAGTGTTCCTATGAGCGATCCTACGAGCAAGCCGTCGAGCGAGTCGTCGTCACGGAGCCGCAAACGATCCGAACAATACGCCTCCCGCCGAGCCTACGCCGCGAGCAAGACGAGCAAGACGACAGTCGATCGGGACGGAGACGGAAGGATACGTGAGGAGCTCGAGAGTCTAGGCGGGAGATAGGAAGGGTCTGATGGGCAACACGTCGGTCGGCACGGATAGGACCCCCGTTGAGGGTATAATCCCCGAGGCCGTAGCCAAAGGGCTGATGTGGGGTCGTGACTTGAATCCAGCTATAAGCTGAGGGAATTGCGCGGTCCGTGACACCATTGGGCGGATCCTATTGTCAGACCGACCAGGACGAGTAGTTTCGGGCTTTGGCCCACACCCAGGAGGGTCTGGAGTGTGAGCGTATTCCTTACCTTATCTTACCTGGGAGACAGATGTTGCGCGAGCCGTTTGGCAGACGCCGAAGCGTCGGACGATCTACCGAACCGAAACGATATACGCACGCTGTCTGGTACGCCGCCGGGTATGCGTCGCACCATCTACCGAAGTGCTATACGCCTAAGCGCCGCAAGTGGGGCGACGGTCGATCGGGGACGGAGACGGAAGCATACGTAAGGGGCTCGAGAGTGTAGGCGGGAGATAAAAAACGGAGTGGCCGTAACTCCGGGGGATGAGGGTTCGAGTGCAAACGAGCGGAGAAGAATCTTGGCAGATGCTGGTTGGGCTTCTTGCGGGAGGGGTCTCGTCGAGAGATCCGGGTCCTTACGGGAGGAACCACGTACGTAAAAGTCTGAGTCCTTGCGGGGAGAGACCGGTCTGGGTCCCTGCGGGGAGAGGCCATGTACGAGTCTGGGGCAGGAAAGTTCCCCGCTCAGCTGCAGGAAACCTCATCTCCTTATCTACACCCCGACCAGGACGAGAAGCTTCGGGCTTCGGCCCACACCCAGAAGGGTCTGGAGTGTGAGCGTATTCCTTACCTTAACTTACCTGTGATGCAGTTGTCGCGCGAGCTGTTTGGCAGTCGCCGAAGCGATACCCGCGAGCGATACGAGCGAGCCGTCGGGCACTACGCCGGGCCCGTCTCGATCCGAACCATCTGCCGAAGAGATACCCGCGAACGATACGAGCCAGCCGTCGGGCAGTACGCCGGGCCCGTCTTGATCTGCACCATCCGCCAAAGTGACACACGGGCGAGCCACCGGGCAAGCCGCCGGGCCCGTCTTGATTCGAACCCTCCGCCGAGGCGACATGAGCGAGCCGTCGGGCACACCGCCAGGCCCGCCTCGAACCACCCGCCGAGCCGCTGTGCACACCGCGCCGTCCATCGAGCGATCTGTCGAGCAAGCCGTTGCCGCGGAGCCGCATACGATCCGGCGCTCAAGTCGCCGCCGCAGATACCGAACTGAACCCCTTAGATTATTCGCTGTGAATCCATTAACGGTGGGCGATCTTGGAAGGACTGTCATATGGGGTTTTATTCTTGTATAATAATTGAACGCCGGCGAAGACCGCGTACGTCCCATCTCCTTCGTGACTATCGAGAATCCTGACTAGTACAATATTACCGTCACTCCGACGTCGACCGGACGTTCCAGTGTCACAGCAACCCACACTGCCATCCTCCAGTCGGGGGACGTCCGTCCACATCACGAGGTGGTTCTTGTCGCTCTCCATCTCCCTTGTTGTCTTGCGGTGGCCTTGACCAGTTCCTCTTCTTCTATTGTCACATCGGTCAGGAGTTTCCAGTCAGATTCTCTCCAGCACTCCTCCGTCCGTCTCTCGGAGCAGAGTATGGCAAACATCTATCCCTAAGCCTGTATTCAAGGTATGTGCGTATAATATAGTGGTATAGGTATCACGTAGATGTCGACGTGCCGAATGTACTTTTATGGATAGGCCTACTAGGATATCAATGGTGGATCGAAGCCGCCAATTAAACCCCTCCCACTGAGTCTCAGACGGCTGTCTTACTTTTTGAACTTATTGCAATAAGGTCTGCTGCGCCAGTGACGGGAGGCGCAAATGCCATTGAGGGGGATCCGACCGCCTAGGAGTCAGAGTAGGCAATGAGATGGGCGAAGAGGCAATCGGTATCCGACGAGATGGAGGGTAAGGTAGGCAGGCGAATAGGCAGTCGCGGACCGACGCAAAAAGGAGTGCGAGTGGCGGCGACTCCATGAGGAGACTGTAGCTTCAAAGGGTAGAAAGTCATTGGCAGAACTGTTCTTCAGCGGAGCACCACCGGTTCTGTATGTGTAGACGCGGGTGGACTAGAAACTGCGGCTCCATGAATCAGTGATGGTATCGACACATGGTAGGGATGGATAGGATGGCCGTGATGGCGGGGGTGGCTGTGATGGCTTGGATGATTGAGGGTAGTTAGAGTGGGGGTGGCTGGTATGACCAGGAGAACGAGACGGCCAACATATGTATACAGGCATCCAGAGCAGAAAGGAGAGACCGGCCCACCGCTCAGTGCTGGTGGTGCTGGTACCCAACGCAAACGAGAGACCACCTCTTCAAGGTGTGTCCGGAATGGGAGAGGCCCAATGGAAAAATCTTGTGGGCAGAGGCACGGAAAAAAACTGGGAGGTGGGAGAGCCGGTGGGGGATCCAGGGTCTATTGCCGATGGGAGGGGTGGTCAGGCGGTGCTGGATTTCCTTTCTTCTACGAATGTGGGAAAGCTGGTGCCGGCTGCGGATGATGTGGGGAGTGAGGTTTCCGAGTGGGAGCTTCGGGAGCGCCGGGGCGGGAAGCGAAGAGGAGGGCGGAGGAGCTGGGTGCTGAGGAGGGGCTGGGTGAGGAGGAACCGCTATTCCTACCCACTCCATCTCTCCTGGCATCGGCAGAAGAGGAGTAGCGGGTGGGTCACGCTTTCTTTTGTGGAGAGACCAAATTGAAAAGTAACCCAGATTCCCGAGTCAGCAACCCCTACAGCTTCATATCCAATACACGCTGCTCCGGTTTCTTCTTTACCCGTCCACCCTCAGTCCCAGCACCAAATATTACGCAGGTTTAGCACTCAAGTGCCTTGATGGTGTTATCACCAAGCCCGCGACCGCTGGTCACTAGTTAATGGTAAATTTACAACCGCTTAATATCCTCTCCGCCTCGGCAGACATCTTGACAACCGAAAAGGTCTCTTGTTCCGCTATCTGTACTGGAACGTTGTTCACCGCCATCCAGCCAATGAGAACTTTCCGAAAAATGTCATTTATGTTGAAAATCGTGGTAGTGTGTTGGCTGAATACTCGTCGGTGGTTCTGCTCGTTTCGTTCAACTGAAGCGAGCTGGCCATCACTCGCAATCCGGCGGACTAGCCGGAGGTGAGCGATGGCATTTACCGTACTAGGCGGATCTGTGCTCTTACCGATACGCAGTCAGCAACTTCCCAGTCAATGCACATAGTCCGTGGAGGTTTTATACCTAACACAACGCCGTCGTAGTTTCCTATGAGGATCCGTATACTCTCTTCATTCTCTGGACGCCCAAACATGACTCCGTAGTATCCGCGAACGACTGACTGCCAATAATGGGTACCAGACGATCTATTTGCGCCGCTAGCGAAAGATATCGTATTGGCATTGATTGGTAACGTGCTAGGAAATGGATTCCCAGGGTAGAGTTGGGGAACCGGTGATGTCATTGTTGCCGATGCTATCCGAATTGGGAGTGCTCAATACGGAGAATGTCGAGGGATTGGCAGTTAAGGGAAGACTTGATAAGCACATACATTCATCTGGAACTGGTTGAGAAAAGTTCAGTGTATAGCCTCTTGCAAACAGTTCCATGACAAGGCCGTTGCGGATGTTCGATGAAGAGGCCATTGCAGATGGTTCGGTGCAGAGGTCCTCGCCGGTGGTTCGATGGAGGAGCAGGTTGAATGGCTCCTACGGCTACCTTGTATCCTTCAGTATCAGCAGTTACCGAGCCCTGGCACTCACGATGGCTCCTGCTGCACTGTCGCTTAGCCGCGACTACCAGTGGGGCTGGTAGCGAACACCGGGATCTGATACCTGGTCCGTATCTATGCTTCACGTGCCCGGCGTAGATTTCGGGCTCTACGGTAATGCAAGGAGTGAGGAGAGGTACGGGCAGCGAGGGCAGCTGGTTGGCTGAGGGGAATGGATATCTTCTTTCATTGGCTCATGTACTTTTCTCCCCTGGGCAGGCGAGACACCGCTTCTCACATTGGCGGCAACTCGTTGGTTCGGTCATTGTGATCTGCATATATCAATACATAGGGATGACAATAATTGATCCCCCTTCGTTCGTCAAACGAATTCCGTTGGCGACGAGCCCGAGATCTTCACGTGCTGCGTCTCTGAGGTCCTGGTGAACATATATACCGTAACTCCGTACCGCAACAATAAAACAATATCTATCTAGGTATACGGGAGCTTAGCACGGCTGGCTCGTTCAGTGTGGCAAGAAAAGACAGCTGACAGCAGATTAGGCGAGCGACCCTAGGTACGGAGGGAGCTTTGCGAGTCGTGCCCTAAGTGTGTAGGTCAGCTGCGGTACTCGATGCGGTGGGAAGGAAGAATTACTGTCCACTACATCGATTGTGAAGGGACGATGTAGAAGATGGAAGTAGGGTGCACAACCAGTGCGACAGGTGGCTGTCGGAGGGGCCGGATCTCGAGTTTGTTGAACTTGCACATCACCGTGGTTCCGAGCATCGGTAGGCCTCGTGAGCTCATTGGGTTATGTTCGTGCTCTCGATTGCCAACGGCCTGCAGCTTGACATGTGTGTTTAGCGAGAGGCATAATGCATGCACTGCGCCCCACGGTTAGATGTGGGCATTATGATGTGTTGCTCGCTGATTGGAAAGATCGAATAGCTTTAGGTAACTACCGCAGAGGATAATAGGGCGGCTTGCTCGCCGATCAAGGTTACGTTACGTTGACCGCGTGAACCGCAATAATACCTATGTAGGCTCAACCAATCGTCACTCTCACTTTCAACCGAAAAGGTTGTAAAGTGTAGGTTACAGACATCTCAGGGCGCTGGCCTACTATGAGTCCCGCCGACGTTTCTAAGCTGCGAAGCCGGCGATGGAGAACTTCCGTCGACGTTTTAAAGAGGAGCCGGTAAAACGATCACGTGGTGGACATACTAGTACGTATTTGGGTCTGCATATCTCCCTACCCCGCAGCGGATGTGGGTACAAACCAAAACCTCTTTTTTTCTTACCCCGCAGCGGCGAGTGAATGCACATCGTTTACGGCGTGCATTGCGTTCTCTGCGAAAGTCATGCATTCATTAGGACGTCTGGAAGACGGCGTGAACTTTAAGTTCGTTCGTACACCGAGAGAAGAAGAGGCTAGAAGTCCAAGCCGATTAGATTGAAAGCGGAGAGTCTCCTCTTCCACAAGCTCACCTCGATCGTCCAATTAACGGTTATTAAGCCGCCACGGTTTACTCGAATGCAATCGACGAGTGCTTGCTCGCTTTACTCCACCGACAGTTGTCGCCAAAAATACCACCCAGCAGTGCGGAGAGAGTCAGTTGTGATCTCACCACCTGATGCCTGTTTTAGCACGTTGTCGCAAAGCGGGGAAAGCTCCTCGATTCTGTCGCTGTGAGTATATTGGTCATCTGTCCTTGGCGTGGGAGTACATAAGGAGCTTCGTGAGCCTTTGCAGACTACGGCGAACGCCAACAACAACACCAACCGGGATCGATTCATGCGTTGGGCACGCTAGTAAACACTAGCTCTTTTGGGAGCTCGCCGCACAACCACACTATTTTCCAAATTATAATGACTAATAAGAGTGTTCTGTTCAGCCAAACATCCTTGACGCGACGGCGGAATCTGCGCAACGAAGGACTTGGCACAATGGAAGGACTCGGCAAAAAGGACTACCGTTCCCATGTACCAAACACAATATATGTGATACCTCTGACTCTCCCGCCTCCAATCCGCAAAAGGTTTTTTCGTACCGCAAGCTGTTCGATAGAACTGTCGCCTGTCAAGACGTATCAGGGGTGCCAACCACTCCATGCCTTGATCGTTTGCATCGCTTTGCTTAATGCGTCGGAATTTTCACGTTCGACAACACAATATGCAGTTGGGATTGCGATCCTATGCTCATCCCATACCAGGAAGGAAAACATTTTGTGCTTCCACTTATTCATTTTGTGGGTGGAGTCAAACTATGTCAGATATCCTCATCGGCGTAGAATCTCCAGACGCAACGGGTGTGTAACCATGCACCAGCGAAGTTCCTTCTCCGAATCGAGGATAGAGAATTCTTCAAACAGCCAGCCTTTGGACATTAAAAGGACTTGGGCTTCGTCGATATCGGTTTGGAAGTCGGTACCATTCAGGATAAATCGATTGTCGCTTCGGATACCACGTTTCGCATTGATAATGTCTTGTCTATTTAAAAGTTAACACATATAAATATTAAACCTGTTAAAATGGTATTCACCTCTTAAAAGAACCACCACCAGCTGCCTCCAAGTTCTCGGAACCTTCAATACTGCCCGATCCTTTCAATGCATGAAAGATCTGAGCCGGCGTATAATTTTTATTCGTATCGGTGGCAATGACCCGCTTGACGATGGAGGGAAGACCACAGAGATGGAAAGCTTCTTCGATGCTGTGTGTATGGGCAGCATCGTCCTTCCTCTCTAAGAAGACCATCACCGGTTCACTGCCGCTCGGAATTGTGCACATTATCTTCATCCAAACCTGACAGAGATCTTTGATCCGGACTGCAGTCATTCGGGGTTTGACAACACGGCCTTGATTTCTCGCGACATTCGTACCGGTCTTTTTGCTTTTCCGTAGACGACATTCGTGGTGTTGAACTTGTATTGTACCCTGCCGTAGAGTCATGTTCCCGCCTATCTTGGTCCAAACAGTGTCAACCAATGGCCAGAACTCATCGAATTCTTGTTGGGTTAACTGGACAGATTTCTCCAGTCGGAAAAGCATCTATCTCTCTGTAGGTGTCTGCCTGCGAGGGCACCGAAATCATGGTGGAGGAGGAGGACATTTTCGCGTGTGATTGATAGTTCGAGTTATGGTGATGGTAACGGAGCCCCTGAACAGTTCTGCCCCTGTATGGTACTCACACTTTTTATTTTATTTTATTTAATAATTTAATTCGATGCCACATGTGGCGGCGCGTTCTAAAAATGGACTAGCATGCCCAACGCATGAATCGATTCCCACCAACCCATATCCGTCTGCGAGTCTAGCTGTGCGGCTCTCCCTATGGTCCTGCTGGCCCACTAAAAGGCTATCTTACACTCCGCCACCACCAGCGCCCTCCACCTCCACCTCCATCAACTCCTCCTCGTCACCCATATCCACAACATCACTGTCCTCCTCCAGAGAGCTCTCACTCCCATTCTCCCAATCCTCTTCTCTAGCTCACCATCCCACATCGTTTGCTGCAGGGGTTCTAATCGCCCATATCAATTGTTAGCGGTTGGAGACGCGCCTTGCCAGGGTTATCCACCCCACCAACTCCCACGACAGCGCCAGCACACAAGTGCTTTTGGACAAAAGCCCTTTCTGCACAGCTCAGTTGCACTGCATGGATAGCTCAACTCTTACTATCATCAGGCGCCAATCGAGAGGGGGTTCTGTTTGTTACTCCCGAACAGCCTTTACAACGAAGAATGTGGTGTCATAAATAACTGACCCTTTTTAGCGGGGTACACAATACAGGTTGAGCATCCCCTCCCTACCCGAGGCGTTCGTATAGCCGTGAGGAGCCCACGGCTCTTGCCGTTGCAAACTCGCATGTTCGCGTTGTGGGTATACAAACGATAGATACGCCACCATTGTATACAGCTACCGTTGCTCCACTGACACAAGTTTGAACACTCTAGATTTCCGCAATCTTACCATACAGAGCGAAATCCCAGCCCATTTGCCCCAGGAACACCGCCAGAGAAGGATTAATAAAACTTGTATTTCATCAATGTTGGCATTGGGACCATGGCAAGCTGAATTGTGTATGTATGTATTCCATCGCCTCCGCATGCCATGCAGCTAACTGCAGCTGCAAATGCTAGTGGGTGGCGGGAATAACCAGCCATAAGGAAGGAAGGAACTAGATTAGGTCTCACGGGGTGTCAGTGGCAGCAGACGGAGCATTTTCAGCAGGAAAGAGTTCAAAATCTGCCTGGTTCGCTGCCAGCTTGTACGCGACGCGATGATTATACCAACATCGGAGGAAGCTCATTAACATCAAAAATACTCATCACGGACGGACGTATTCATCCCAAATTTCCTGGTCGTCCGACTAACCTTCCTCAGCGACTTGCTCTTCTTCGCCAACCTAACGCTAGGCACTCCAAAGTGCCAAAACATCATACGCGAACACACAACTAGCAACCTTCACTGCCGCCAGCTGCAACATATCCAGCAGCCACAACATATACAACAACCAGACCCATATGGGCCAGCACAATCAGTTCATAGGAGGGACTTTCCATGGAAATCAGAACTTCTATACTGATGGGTAATTCTCCCTCGAATCAGCAAGGAGCGGTGATTTTTCCGTGGGAGATTTCTTATCGTATGACCTACGACAGAATTAAGTGATAGCTAACCGGAACTCTCTGGTAGGTCCGAAAGTAAGTGGCCTGTCGGATCAAGACATATTAATTTCGAACTGAGTTCAAGTCTGCAGCCCCCGAGTCGAAATGCTTGCGCTGTCTCTACACTTCGGACTACGATTCTGGGGGGCAACGAGAAGCATGATCTATTCTAGGAAGAGGAGCGGCGGCCTCTTAGAGAGGATCCGCCGCGCTAGCGCTAGCGTGTGACTGCTCTATCTGAAGCCCTAAGGGCATGCCCATGACAAGCCCCCACACTCCACTGAACCCACCCACAGTCGCCATACGCCGCGCTAGGAGTAGCCTACGCTGCGCCACCAACCCTAGACGGCGCGCCACGTGTGGCACCCGCGGCGCCCGGAATCCTCCTCCTACAACCACTTCCCTCTGAATAAAACAAGCCCCCTCTCAAAAGCAACCGAACAAAAACAGAGAAAAATAAAAATGAAAAGAAACACCACATAAGTCAGAACCAAGCAACAAGCAAATGCGCCGAAAGGACATAACGACAGAATTAAAGAAAAGTAAGTAGCAAAAACTTTTTCCTTCGAACCCAGAAACGCCTGTCAACATACCCCGTCTCTCCGCCGACCCGTCTCTCCGCCAACCCGTCTCTCCGCCAGCCGTCTCTGTCACTCCCGTTCCATCTATCTGTAAACTCGCAATCCGTTTGCAGCGTGGTATTCACCCAGTAGCTCGTTGCTGCTACCTCTGAGATTCGCAAGCGGTTCCCACGTGGCTTCCGTGTAGCCGACCCATTTGACGAGATATTCGAGGTCCCGAACCGTTGTGCCGCGGTGCTTGTGGATCGACTCGACTTCGTATTCGACGGTGGCGGTGGAGTGCAAGGGAGGTGGCGGCGGATGCTCACGTGTTCTGTCGACTCTGGACAGTTTGAGTCGGCCAACATTGAAGACAGGATGTAACCGCCAATGTGCTGGAATGTCGAGGACACAGGCATTCTCGCCGGCCATCCTCAGGATCGTAAATGGTCCGGCGTACGGATGTTGAAATTTTCTCGAGTTGGCACCGTCGTTTGCGGTGGGGTTGACGTTGGCGTAGCCGACAGGCAAAAGGCGGGTGTCGAGGAATACAGAGTCGCCTATACGGAATGGGTGTGGTTGGCAATGCTCGTTTGCTTCTGATACCATTGACAGCTGGGTTTCCTCCATTCGTTCGTGTAGCATCCGTAAGATCTTGACGAGTCGTTCTGCGTATTCCGTTCCTTGTCCCGATACTGGTGTCCGTGGTCCCGGTGCCAACAAATCCAATGGAAGTCTCGGAATGTATCCAATATCCGCCTCGAATGGCGACATTCCAATGGCCTTGTGTTTTGCCGCGTTGTAAGTGAATTCCGCTAACGGTAACAAGCGGCTCCACTGTTCCGGGGACTTCAGCTGTGCGATGTACGCCTTTAAAAACGTCTCCAGAGTGGCGTTCGCCTTTTCCGCTTGTCCGTCTGACTGCGGATGGTATGCCGTGGACATTCGAAGCTTGATTCCGAGTTGTGAACACAATGACTGCCAGAATGTAGAAGTAAACCGGGTGTCTCGATCGGATACGATTGATACCGGCAGCCCGCGTGATCGGACGTAACCCTTAATGAATGCGGTTGCGAACTTTTCCGCCGTGAGCTCGGCTTCTTTAACGGGAATCCACCGTGCTCGCTTTGTCAAGGGATCGATGATTTTTGCGACTGCATCGTATCCTGCCTCGGACGTAGGGAGTTTGGTGACAAAATCGATGTTCACCCGTTCGGCGCGCTCGAGGGGAACCGGTAGCGGTTGCAGCAGGCCATAGGGTCGAGCGTTCTTGTGTTTGACACGGTGGCAAACATCGCATCCTGCGACCCATTCCGCAATCGAGTCCATCATCCTTGGACAATGGTACCGTGACGACACGGCCGCTGCTGTCTTTACCATGCCAGTATGTCCTCCTCCCAAAATGGCATCGTGGGCTTCCCGAATGACATCCGCTCTCAGCGCTCTTGGGATACATAGCTTCCCGCCGGATGGTGTATGGAATAGGAGGCCATCCTCCAGCAAGTACGACTTTGCCCGTTCTTTTACCCGGCGAGCAGTCCTGTTGTCCACTTTTCGGTCATCCTTCCCCGCGTCGTCGCGGCGGTTCAGGTGCTCCAGTACAGGACCGAAAACGGGGTCTTGCGCATAACCGGCCCGGACATCGTCAAGCCATTCCACAGATGCCGAAATACGCAGCTCGACGACGTTGACAGGATCTGAGACGCCGCTGCGAGCTACGGCTTGCTCTGTCGGATTCGTATACGCGATTCGGCTCGGAGTGTCTGCCACGCCGAGCGTGGCTCTTGGCTCTGCTTGCTTTGTATATGCGATTCGGCTTAGTGCATCTGCTTGCTTCATATACGAGATTCGGCGCGGAGTGTCTGCCACGCCGAGCGTGGCTCTTGGCCCTGCTTGCTTCGTATACGCGATTCGGCTTAGTGCATCTGCCACAACGTTTGCTGTGCCGGGGAAATACTTGACCTCGTAATCGTGCTGCTGAAGCTTGTCAAGGTGTCGCCATTGGCGGCTCGTTAGTTTATTCTGCCCCAGGATGTGCTGTAACGCTGCGTGGTCTGTGTAAATAGTGGTACGCTTCCGCCCGTGGACGTAGCAAGCCCAGTGTTCCAGGTTAGCACTGATTGCCAACAGCTCACGGTCGTAAGCGGGATATCTCGTCTCTACGGCGTGTAATTTCCGCGAAAAGTACCCCAGTGGACGTTCCACGACTTTTCCTTCAAACAGCTGTTTCTGTGCGAGAACACCGCCGATCGCCGTATCTGACGCATCTGTCCTTAGGATAAAGTCGGACCCTGGATCCAGCGTTGCCAGTACCGGTGCCGAAGTTAACGCTTGCTTGAGATCCCGAAACTGCGCTTCATGTCTGTCAGACCACCGATACTCATCCTTCGGCTTGACCGCGAGTTCGTGTAGCAGATGGGCGCGGTGGGCAAATTTCGGAACGAACTTCCGGTAGTATCCAGCCAATCCCAGGAATGACCGCAGTGCCGACGGTGAGCGTGGCATTGGCCATTCTCGTACTGCCACGACCTTCTTCTCCTCCATCTGGATTCCATGTCTAGTAACCTTGAATCCCACGAACGAAGTCTCCAGCGCGCCAAACACACACTTTGGCTCACTGAGCCGTAGCCTTGCATTGCGTAAGGACTGGAGTACTCCTTCGACGTGGACCTTATGTTCCGCCAACGTTCTCGAGAAGATCAGTACATCGTCCAAGTATACGATCGCGTGCCGGCGGTGAGAGTGAAGTATCCGATGCATCATTCGCATAAACGCGGCCGGTGCGTTCGCGAGTCCGAATGGGATGACTTTGTACTCGTAGAACCCATCCGGGGCAATGAATGCTGTCTTGTGGCAGTCATCTGGGTGTATCCGGACTTGGTGGTACCCGCTCGCCAGATCCAACTTGGTGAAGACTCGTCCACCGTGGAGCCGATCCAGTAGATCGTCGATATACGGTAGCGGGTATCGGTCTTTTGCGGTGATTTTGTTTAGTCCCCTATAGTCGACGCACATCCTGAGTGCAGTGCTGTCTGTTTTCTTAACGAAGATGACAGGTGCCGCGTATCGCGAGTGGGAATCCGTTACCCAACCGTTTTCGAGGAGCTTCTTGATCTGCTTTTCGAATTCTTCTCTCTCTGCAGGCGTCATCCGATATGGTTGACGGTGCGGTATTTTTGCGGTTGAGTCTGTCAGGATGCGGAAGTCGTCTTTCCCGGGTGGCGGAACGCCCGTCGGTGGTTGAAATAAGTCTTTCAAGTCCTGACGTATCTGCACACGCCACTTTCCAAGATCGGCGAGAACCGCTCCCCCAGGGTCGAATTCGTCTCCCACCGGCTTCTCGCGGATATCGACAACAAATATTTGCTCCTCCGGATGATTCCGAGAACGCCGCAATATTCGTGATGCCTCATCCGCTGTTATCAGGTTGATGGACGACGCCCGTGCCACTGCCGTGCAGTGGTTGTGCATCTCGCGGTATCTTCCCTGGTGTGGTCGAAGTCCTTTTAACGCAAGTTTAGGTACGAATGCCGGTCGACCGTCCGTCAAGAGCGACCAGTCAGCATCCAGGAGATGTAGCACGTTATCCGAGTCCACCAAGTGTCGTGTCTTCGAGTGCCAGTTTTTTCCAATAATGATGTCGTATGCCCCTTTTAAGTCGAATACTGTGAACCATCCCGAGATATCTACGTGGTTTCCGGTGATTCCCCGTATTCGTCCTCTTATCCAGACCTGGTATCTATCTTCTGGTGGGTGTTTGGTTCCGGCGGTGATTATTGACATGCGTCCAGCATGTCGGAATGGTAGGCCAAGCTGTTTGGCATAGGACGTATCAATGTAGCAATGTGATGCGCCGGGGTCCATCAATGTGTAAGCAGAGCGGGTTTTGGAGCGGGAGGTTTCAACTTTTGCATAGAACCGTAACAAGTCACTTTTTCTATTATTATTGTCTTTAACAACATTCAGGTCCGTCAAATGCAGTTTTGTTGCCTCTCGCTCTTTTTTAGTAAGGGGACGCTCCATCACCCTTACTGGCTCCCTTTTCCCGCTTCCATTCCTTGACTCCCATACTTCGCGCCATCGCTTCCTCCTAGCTCGACTTCTCCTAGGCCTTTCTCTTCTTCTTCCGAGGGATAGTCCTCGGCCCATCCTCCTTCAAAGTATGAGCCCGTTCCCGTTTCAGCGTCATCGACGGTGTTGACGCGCTTCGGGGGCGGACGCCATGATCGCGTCGGCTGCGTTTGACGGCGGTTTGGCTGTTGGTTCCGGGCCGTCATCGAAGTCCCATTGCGTGACAGCTCGTGTCGCTGAGATTCACGCTGCGGTTGTCGGCTGTCCGTGCCCCGAGGCCTCCAGGCGGTCGTCCTGATACTGGTATTCGGAGTCCCACATTGCCGCGCAATATGTCCGAAACCTTGACAGCGGTGGCACTGAACCTTTTCGTCCACTGCATACAGCTCCTCCTTCTCTACATTGCTGAGGTCCATCGGTTCGGGGAGGTATTCGGCGGTAGCTGTAGTGGGGGCGGTCGACATACTAGTCGGGACCTGGGAGAGGAAAGGCAGCGCTCGTTCCGCGGCAATGTCCATCATGCCCGAAAGCGTGAGCTGCTGGTTCATGAGGACGTTCATAAGACGAGCCTGCTGGGAAATGTCATTGGCAGTGGCTTCCGGTAGCTTCTGAAGATACTCCTCCCATAGCGGGTTCGTACGCGTGATCGTGAGAGATCCCCCGAGGATGGTGATCAATTCGAGGGCCCGTCGGTTGAACTTCAACACCTGGGTCCGGTTGAACTTCAAGGAGTGCCATTCCTTGCGAATTACCGATACTGCCGACTCCGGAACATACTGCTTCTTGAACGCCTCCCTGACCTGTTCCCAGGTGATCCCGTATTCGTAGTTGTCCGGGGGAATAGCGTTGACGCCCAACTTCGTCATGGCGTTCTCGAACCACTGGAACGCTCGCGTTGATAGGAACCGCCAAGCAGTATCGATATGCTGATTGTCCTTTGAGGCTTTCACGCAGACGGCTCCTCCTTGGTGGATGTAATGCTCCACCTCGTCCAGGAATCGGGTGACGATCTCGAGATCCTGGACCCCATCAAACCTCTTGGGCTCCAGTGGTCTAACCTTCTGGACTACCAGCGCCTGCTGCGCGCCTGCGCCGACGCCGGCTCCCGTTCCGCTGTCGAGCCGGGTGCCGCTATTGTCGGTCAATCTGTCGCACCGCTCCTTCCACTCCGTCACCTGTAGTTGCGCCTTATTCGCTTTCTTTTCCGCTTTTAGAAGGTGCTCCTTCACTTCTATGACTTCTCCTTGTGACTCAAGAAGCTGATGCTCTAGGTCCGCGATATCTATCGGGTCCGATCTGGCTGCTCGGAGTTCCTTTTCCAGTTGTTTGATGCGGTTCTTCAAGACCGGTGCCTTTCCCTTATCGTTTTTCATCTCGTCGACTTCCTTCTCGAGTTCGTGGATCCGTATTGATGCCACCTGGTGTGTCTCATACCACTTGGCGTAGGACTCGCGCACTGCCGCTCCAGTGACCGCTACGACAGCCGCGTTCTGGTCTCGTGATATGTCCGCTTCTCCGATCCATTCGAATAGTACGTTTGGCTCCGGCCATAGGGTAGGTTGGGACGCCATGTAGTTCTAGTGCTTCTGACTCGATTGAGCCGGTTAGCCACTGTTCCGACTTGACACGTTTATAGAGAAACGTAAGAGAGCGGGCCCCGAACGCCGGCCCCCGCGCTTACTGCTTGCTGTCCGATACAGCTACTTTTGACGCGAGAGCTACTTCTTGTTGCTCGCCCCCTCTCCTTTTCTCTTGTGTCGATGCTTGGTTTTAGTTCCGCTCTTTAGTTCTAGTGCTTTGCTTGCTGTCCGATACAGCTACTTTTGACGCAAGAGCTACTTCTTGTTGCTCGCCCCCTCTCCTTTTCTCTTGTGTCGATGCTCGGTTTTCGTTCCGCTCTCCGTTACGTATTCCGTTTTCCGATGCTTCCGTTTTCCCTCCTTCACCTGTCTTGCGGGACTGTCTCCTGTCGTGCTTACTACTTCCACTGCAGAGCAGAGAGAAAAATAAAGAGGTGCACTCACCGCTTATTGCGCGGGGCGGCGAAAATAAAAAGTCGATAAAAAGTGTTGCTACCAGTTGAGGGGCAACGAGAAGCATGATCTATTCTAGGAAGAGGAGCGGCGGCCTCTTAGAGAGGATCCGCCGCGCTAGCGCTAGCGTGTGACTGCTCTATCTGAAGCCCTCAGGGCATGCCCGTGCCAAGCCCCCACACTCCACTGAACCCACCCACAGTCGCCATACGCCGCGCTAGGCGTAGCCTGCGCTGCGCCACCAACCCTAGACGGTGCACCACGTGTGGCACCCGCGGCGCCCGGAATCCTCCTCCTACATATTGGAAGCGGTCAGCATGTGTAAGAAATACTAGAAGCAATGCGACGAGTCGTCCGACAATGACAATGACGCCGACAACGAGCACGTCAACGAGGTATCCGACGCGTGAGCCACTTTGGAAGCCGTCGGCGTGTGTAGAAATCATACGAGCAATCTGACATATCGTCGGACTACGACAACAATGACACCAACGCCGACACCAACAAGGACAACAATGCCGACATTGACACCGATGCTGACGATGATGACGACAACGAGGTATCCGAGAAGTGACCCGTTGTGGAAGCCGTCGGCGTGTGTAAGAAATGATAGGGGTAATCCGGCGAATCATCCGACGACGACACCGACAGCGATGCCGACGCCGACGCCGAAGCTGACGCTGACACTGATGCCAACGCCGGCGAGCACGTCAACGAGGTATCCGATGAGTGAGCGGCTGCAGACACAGGCAGTGTGTGTACCAAATGATACGAGCAATCTGGTGAATCATCCTATGATGACACCAATGCCGCCGACGATACCGACGCTGACGACAGCACCAATGCCGACGATGACGCCGATGACGCCGATGACCATGATGACAACATCGACACCGACGCCGACATTGACATCGACACTGATACCAGTGAGGTGCTGTGGAAGCCGTCAGCGTGAGTAGAAATTATATGAGTAATCTGATCAGTCGTCCGACTCCGACGACTTCCACGAGCACATCGATTAGGTATCTGAACAGTGAGCCACTCTGGACACCATCGGCGTGTGTAGAAATGATATGAGCAAACTGACTAGGCATCTGACGATGACTCCGATGACGACACCGACGCTGACGCTGACGCCGATATCGACGCCGATGACGAGCTAGTCGACGAGCTATCCTACTAGTGAGCCGCTGTAGAAGCCGTTGGCGTGTGTAAGAAATAATATAAACATTGTGACAACTCGTCTGATGACCAAGACCACGACGACACCAACGTCGAAGCCGATGCTGATGAGTACGTCGATGAGGAATCCGACGAGTGAGCCACTGTGGAAGCCGTCAGCGTGAGTAGAAAGGATATGAGCAAGCTGACAAGTAGTCCAACGACGACGACGACAATGACTAGCACGTCGAAGAGGTATCTCATCAGTGAGCCGCTATGGAAGCCGTCGGCGTGAGTAGAAATAATATGAACAATCTGACATTTTGTTCAACGCCGACTGCAATTCAGACGAGCACGTCGACGAGGTATCCGACGAGTGAGCCACAGTGGAAGCTAACGGCGTTAGTAGAAATGATATGAGCAATCAGACATTTCGTTCGACTTGGACTCCGACTGCAACGGGCACGTCGACAAGCTATCCGACTAATGAGCCGCTTTGGAAGCCATCGGTGTGTGTAGAAATGATATGAGAAATGTGACAAGTCGTCCGACGACGACGGCGATGACGAGTAGCACATCGACAAGGTATCTGACGAGTCAGGTGCTGTAGAATCCATTGACGTGTGTATGAAATGATATGAGCAATCCGACGAGTCACCCGACGACGTCATCGACAGCGATGCCGATGCCGACGATGACGACAACACCGACATCTACATCGACGCCAACGACGACGACGACGACAATGATGACGCCCACATCGATGTGGTATTGAACGAGTGAGCTGCTGTGGAAGCCGTCGGCGTCAGTACGAAATGATATGAGCAATCCGACAAGTCCTCTGAAGACGATGATGACGAGCATGTCGAAGAGGTATCCGACTACTGAGCCGCTTGGAAGGCATTAGCATGTGCAGAAATGAAATGAGTAATCTGACGAGTCGTCCAACGATGACGACGATGACGACATCGACACCGACACCGACGATGACGACGATGACGACACCGATGCCAATGACGACGACGACGACGATGCCGCACACGTTGACGAGATATCCAACGAGTGAGCTGCTGTGGAAGCCGTCCGCGTGTGTAAGAAATGATGTGAGCAATCTGACGAATCGTCTGACGACGACGATGCGATATCCTTCTAGTGACGCACTGTGGAAGCCGTTGGCATGTGTAAGAAATGATGTGAGCAATCTGACGAATCGTCCGACAACTCCGATGAGATATATTACTAGTGACCCACTTTGGAAGCTGTCGGCGTGTATAGAAATGAGATGAGCAATCTGACGAATCGTCCGACAACGACCATAAAGATGAGGAGCACGTTGATGAGGTATCGGACGAGTGAGCTGTTGTGGAAGCCGTCGGCTTGTGTAAGAAATGATTTGAGCAATCTGATGAATCGTCCGATGACGACAATGACGATGACAAGGATGCTGACACCGACGCTGAGGAGGACTGCGATGAGCACATCTATTGCTGAGGTATGCGACGAGTGTGCTGCTGTTCAAGAGTTAAAAGGTTACCCTAAATGTCCCCAGGACATTCTGAGTAACAATAATTGCAAGAGTAAAAGGTCACCCTGAATGTCCCAGGGATATTAAGCGTAACAAAAATTCCAAAAGTAAATAGATTACTACCCTGAATGTCACAGGACATTCAGGGTACCAAAAATTCGAACTGTAAAAAGAGGCCGTCAGCGTGTGGAAGAAATAATATCACCAATCTGACATTTCGACCGACGACAATGATGACCATGACGAGCACGTATCCGACTAGTAAGACGCTTTCAAAGCCACCAGCGTGTGTAGAAATGATTTGAGCAATGCGACGAGTCATACGACGATGACACCGGTGGCGATACTGACGCCCACTACAAGAACGATAGCAACGCCGACAAAGACGCCGACACCGATGACGACAAGTACGTCGATCAGGTATCAGATGAGTGAGCCACTGTGGAAGCCGTCGGCGTGTATTAGAAATGATGTCAGCAATCTAACATGTGGTCCGACTAAGACGATAAAGACAACGAGCATGTATCTGACGAGTGATTTGCTTTGGAAGCGGTCAGCGTGTATAAGAAATGCTAGAAGCAATCCAATGAGTCGTCCGACGACGACACCAATAGCGATGACAAGCACGTCGATGAGATATCTGACGATTAAGCTGCTGTGGAAGCCTTTGGCGTGTATATGAAATGATATGATTAATCTAACAGGTCATCCGACTACGATGATAAGGACGACAAGCACCTATCCGACTAATGATCCGCTTTGGAAGCGGTCAGCCTGTGTCCGAAATTCTAGAAGCAATCTGACGAGTCATCCGACGATGACACCGACGCCGACGACGAGCACGTCGACAAGGTATCCGACGAGTGAGCAGCTGTGGAAGCTGTCAGCACGTATAAGAAATGATATTACCAATCTAACATGTCGTCCAACTATGACAATGATGACGACGAGCATGTATCCGACTAGTGGTCAGCTTTGGAAGCGGTCAGCGTGTACAAGAAATGCTAGAAGCAATCCGACGAGTCATCCGACGACGACAACGATGCCGACTACGTGCACGTTGATAAGGTATCCGAAGATTGAGCCGCTGTGGAATCCGCTGGCGTGTTTAGAAATGATATGAGCAATCTGACATATGGTCCGACAACGACACCGACGACACCGATGCTGACGCCGACGACGATGACAATGCTGACATCGACACCAATGCTGACAATCATGATGACGATGACGCCGACGAGCACGTCATTGAGGCATCTGAGGAGTGACCCACTGTGGAAGCCATCGGTGTGCGTAAGAAATGATAGAAGCAATCTGGCGAATCATCTGACGACGACACCGACGGCAATGCCAATGAGGACGTCAACGAGGTATCCGACGAGTAGGCCACTGCAGATACCGTCTGCGTGTGTAAGAAATGATCTGAGCAATCTCGCAAATCGTCCTACGACGATACCAACGCCGACTACGACACCAACTCTGACAAGGACATTGATACCGATGACGACACCGACGACGCCGATGACCACGACGCCGATATCGACACTGACGGCGACATTGACATTGACACCGATGCCGGTGAGGTGCAGTGGAAGCCGTCGGTGTGAATTGAAATGATGTGAGTAATCTAACAAGTCGTCTGATGACGATGACTGCGACGAGCACGTCGACGAGGTATCCGAAGCGTGAGCTGCACGAGAAAAACCGTTGGCATTTGTAGAAATGATATGCGCAATCTGACAAGGCGTCCGATGACAACTCTGATGACGACACCGACACCGACGCCGATGCCGATGCCGACATGGACGACGAGCTAGTCGACGAGGTATCCTACTAGAGAGCCGCACTGGAAGCCATCGGTGTGTGTACGAAATAATATAAGCAATCCGACAAGTTGTCTGACGACGACACGGACACCGACACTGACGCCAATGATGACGACCAGCTAGTCGACGAGGTATCCTACTAGTGAGCTACTGTGGAAGGCATCGGCGTGTATAAGAAATGATATAAGCAATCTGACGAGTTGTCTGACAATGACACCGACACCAACGCCGACGCTGACGACGACAACAAGCTAGTCGACGAGGCATCCTACTAGTGAGCCGCTGTGGAAGCCGTCGGCGTATGTAAGAAATGATATAAGCAATCCGACGAGTCATCCGATGACCACGACCACGACGACACCAACGTAGATGCCGTCTTCGATGAGCACGTCGATGAGGAATCCGACGAGTGAGCCTCAGTGGAAGTCATCGACGTGAGTAGAAATGATATGAGCAATCTGCCAAGTCGTCCAACCACAACAACGATGATGAATAGCATGGCGACGAGGTATCCAATGAGTGAGCCGCAGTGGAAGCTGTCAGTGTGAGTAGAAATGATATGAACAACATCAGGAAAAAAATTCTGCGTCCGGGCGCAGCAGATGCTCAGGACACTCAGGACGCAAATAGGCAAGGTATTCGGCGCCCGGACGACGTATATCAGCGCACAGGTCGCTCCGAACAACACACGCCACGCCATCTGCCTTCCGGACGCGAAGTGACAGGGCATCTGACATCCGGACGCGAAGTGTCAGGGCATCTGCCATCCGGACGCAGCGCGTTTCTTACAGACGGAGACTGTCAAGGCAAATTTCTTCCGGACGCAGAGTGTCAAGGCAAATGTCGTCGGGACGACGCGTGCCACGGCATCTGCCTTCTGGACGCGGAGTGTCAGGGCATTTGCCATCCGGACGCAGCGCGTTCCATACAGACGGAGAGTGTCAAGGCAAATGTAGTCCGGACGACGCGTGCCACGGCATCTAGCTTCTGGACGAGGAGTGTCAGGGCATTTGCCATCCGGACGCAGCGCGTGTCTTACAGACGCAGAGTGTCATGGCAAATATCGTCCGGACGACGCTTGCCACGGCATCTAGCTTCTGGACGAGGAGTGTCAGGGCGTTAGCCATCCGGACGCAGCGCGTTTCTTACAGACGGAGACTGTCAAGGCAAATTTCTTCCGGACGCAGAGTGTCAAGGCAAATGTCG
>Ga0307508_10001768_pt1 | contig 24016 bp, 23 predicted proteins | sample 9_EM_MG_FD_203089 | JGI IMG/M metagenome (GOLD analysis project Ga0307508, IMG submission 203089) | Populus trichocarpa ectomycorrhiza microbial communities from riparian zone in the Pacific Northwest, United States - 9_EM | ecosystem: Host-associated > Plants > Roots > Unclassified | place... | reverse complement strand
CCGCGATCTACACCATCGCGACGCGTCTTCTGGTTCGCGGCTCCGGGGAGTTGCCGGCCGAGCCTGCCGGCGGCCCCCGCCGGGATCGCGCTCCGCATCCCCGAACGGCGTAATGGCGGGGGTTCAGCCCGGAGGATTGACGAGCATCTGGGGGCCGGGGCCGCGGGCCGCCAGGCGGTCGCTCGGGTTGATCAGGTTGCATCGCTGCAACGAGAGGCAGCCGCAGCCGATGCAGCCGGTCAGCTGGTCGCGCAGCCGTTCCATCAGGGCGATCCGGTCCTCCAGCTTGCGCCGCCAGTGCGCGGAGAGCCGCGACCAGTCCGCCTTCGTGGGCGTTCGGTTCTCCGGCAGCGAGGCGAGCGCGCCGCGGATCTCGTCGAGGGAGACGCCGACCTGCTGGGCGATCTTGATGAAGGCGACGCGGCGCAACTCGGCACGCTCGTACCGTCGCTGGTTGCCGCCGGTGCGGCTGGACCGGATCAGCCCTTCCTTCTCGTAGAAGCGCAGCGCGGACGGCGCCACGCCGCTGCGCGCCGCGAAGTCGCCGATGGTGAGCGTCTCCACCACACACCCCTTGAGTTGAAGTGAACTTCAACTTGCAGCCTATAGCCATGACAGTCACCACTGCTCCGACCGACCGGCTCCCGGCGCTCATCCGGCGGATGACCGGCGACGAGAAACACGCGCCCAGCGCGCACTCGACCCTCGACGTGCTCTGGGTGCTCTACGACCGGGTCCTGCGGATCACGCCCGAAACGGTCGACGAACCGGACCGCGACCGCTTCCTGCTCTCCAAGGGTCACGGGCCGGCGGCGTACTACGCGGTGCTCGCGGCCAAAGGGTTCATCCCGGCCGGATGGCTGGACGAGCTGGGCGGCTGGGACAGCCCGCTGGGCCACCACCCCGACCGGGTGCTGATCCCCGGTGTGGAGATCGGCGCCGGGTCGCTCGGGCACGGGCTCGGGCTGGCCGTCGGGACCGCGCTCGGCCTGCGAGCCCAGGGCTACCGGGAAACCCGGACGTTCGTGCTGCTCGGCGACGCGGAGCTGGACGAGGGCTCCAACCACGAGGCGATCGCGTACGCGGCCGCCGTCCAGCTGCCGCTGACCGCCATCGTGATCGACAACCAGTCCTCGACACACGGCTGGCCCGGCGGGATCGCGTCACGCTTCCCGGGCTGGGCCACCTCCGTCGTGGATGGACACGATCACGATCAGATCGAGCGGTCGCTGCGAATCCGACCCCACGACCGGCCGAACGTCGTCGTGGCCGTCGTCGAACCGAAGAGAGGCTGAACATGATGCGCGAGACCTTCGTGGCTGCCACGACGGCCCTGCTCGACGACGACCCGCGTACCGCCCTGGTGCTGGCCGACATCTCGGCCGACGCCTTCGCGCCGGCCTTGCGCCGGCACCCCGACCGGGTGCTCAACGTGGGCATCCGCGAGCAGTTGATGACGGGCGTCGCGGGCGGGCTCGCGCTGACCGGGCTCCGGCCGTACGTGCACTCGTACGCCCCGTTCCTGATCGACCGAGCCTACGAGCAGGTCAAGCTGGACCTCGGCCACCAGGACGCCGGTGCGGTGCTGGTCAGCATCGGGGCCTCGTACGACGGGGCGGCCGAGGGCTACACGCACCAGTCGCCGGGGGACGTGGCGCTGCTGGACACGCTCGAGGGCTGGACCGTGCAGGTACCGGGCCACCGCGACGAGGTCGCGCCGATGCTGCGCGACGCGGCACGCCACGACGACCGGGTCTACCTGCGCCTCGCCCTGCAGGAGAACGACCGCGGGTACCAGGACGCCGCCCGCCTCCGGGTGCTCAAGCGGGGCGGACCGCTGATCGTGGCGGTCGGGCCGATGCTCGACCCGGTGCTGGCCGCCACCCGCGACCTGGACGTCACCGTCGCCTACACCAACACGCCCCGGCCGCTGGACGTCGACGGGCTGCGGCAGCTCACCGAGGCCGAGGTGGTCATGGTCGAGCCCTACCTGGCCGGCGCCTCGGCCCATCTGGTCTCCGCCGCGCTCGGCGGCGTGTCCCATCGCGAGCTTCACCTGGGCGTGCGCCGCGCAGAGGTCCGGCGCTACGGCAGCCCGTACGACCACGCCCGGGCGCACGGCCTGGACGCCGCGGGCCTGCGCGCCTCGATCACCGCATTCCTGGGATGATCCCGAGCCACTGATGATCAGGCGGCGAGGCCCATCCCGCGCGGCGAGCGGAAGACGTGCTGCAGCAGCGAGTCGAAGTGCCACACGGCCTCCGGCTCGCCCAGCCGCATCCGGAACCGCTCGCGAACCCCGTCCACCGCGGTCGCGGCGACCTCCACGGCCGGCCGGACCAGGTCGGGACGCCAGGTGACGTTGCTCAGGTGCCGCAGGTTGGCGTTGAGGTGCAGCTTGAGCCGGTGGAACACCCTGGTCTCCTGGATGACCACGAGCCTTCGATAGGTCAGCAGCAGCATGAAGTCGCCGGCCATCGGCGCGTCGGGCCGCAGGCAGCGGCACACCAGCACGGTGGCGTCGTCGGGCTCCACGCATCGGCGGAAGATCGGCATGTGCCTGCTCACGGTCGGGATGGCGACACCGGCCTCGGCTGCGGCGGGAAGGAACGTACGGGAGAACACGTCCATGTGCCGTCTAACGGCATGGCGCGGGGTAAGGCTCGGCCACGACCCGATGAATGTCGAATTACAGGAGCTCGACGATTGTAGCGTTCGCCATTCCGCCGCCCTCGCACATGGTCTGCAGGCCGTACCGGCTGCCGGTCTGTCGCATGTGGTGCAGCATCGTCGTCATGATCCGTGCGCCGGATGCCCCGAGCGGGTGACCGAGCGCGATCGCCCCGCCCCGCGGATTGAGCCGGGCCGGGTCCGCTCCGGTCTCCGCGAGCCACGCCAGCGGTACCGGCGCGAACGCCTCGTTGACCTCGTACACCCCGATGTCGTCGAGGGTAAGCCCCGCCCTGGCCAGCGCCTTCGCGGTGGCCGGGAGCGGCGCGGTCAGCATGATCACCGGATCGTCGGCGGCGACCACCGCGGTGTGCACCCGGGCCAGCGGTCGCAGGCCGCGCTCGGCGGCGAAAGACGAGGTGGTCACCGCGAGCGCCGCGGCCCCGTCCGAGATCTGCGACGCCGAACCCGCTGTGACCACGCCGTCCGCCTTGAACGGGGTCTTGAGGCCGGCGAGCTTCTCCGGTGATGTGTCCCGCCGGACGCCCTCGTCCTGCTTCACCCCGGCCATCGGCTCGATCTCCGCGTCGAACTCGCCGGCGTCCTGCGCCCGGATCGCCGCGGCGTGGCTGGCCAGCGCGTATTCGTCGAGCCGGGCGCGGGAGAAGCCCCACCGGGCGGCGACCATCTCGGCGCCGACGCCCTGGTCGAACGACGCGACGCCGTAGCGGTCGCGCGCCGACGCGCCGTACGGATCGGCGCCTGCGGTGCTCGAGCCCATCGGCACCCGGGTCATCGACTCGACCCCGCCGGCCACCACGAGATCGGCCTGCCCGGAGATCACCGTCGCCGCGGCGAAGTGCAGCGCCTGCTGGCTCGAGCCGCACTGCCGGTCGAGCGTGACGCCGGGCACCGACTCGGGCCAGCCCGCGGCGAGCACGGCGTTGCGGCCCGCGTTCCACGACTGCTCGCCGACCTGCGAGACGCAGCCCCACACGACGTCTTCCACGTCGCCCGGATCGAAGCCGGACCGGTCGGCCAGCGCGCGCAGCACGTGAGCGGAGAGTTCCACCGGATGGACCCCGGCCAGGCCGCCGCCGCGCCGGCCGATCGGAGTCCGGACCGCGCCGACGATCACCGCATCACGCATAGGTCGACGGTAGCCGGGCTGCAATAGTGTTCGCATGCAGTGGCGCATCAAGCCGGTTCTGCCGGTCACGAAGGCGATGGGTGCGGTCGCGGTGCTGGTGCTCGCGGCCGCCTTCGCGGGTGTCGACTCGATCCGCTGGACGCTCGCGGCGGTCGTGTCGGTGGCGCTCGCGGTGTGGGCGCTGCGCGATCTCGTCGCGCCGGTCCGCCTGGCGGCGGACGCGACCGGCGTCACGGTGGTCACCGGCTTCGCGCGGCGCCGGCATCTGCCCTGGTCACAGATCGAGCGCGTACGCGTCGACCGCACCACCCGCCGTGGCCTGCGCAGCGAGTTGCTGGAGTTGGACGCCGGCGAGTCGATCTTTTTTCTCGGCGCGCACGAGCTCGGGGCCCTGCCCGAGGACGTCGCCGTGGCCCTCGCCGACCTGCGCCTGACGCCCTGACCCGAGGCACTCGAAGCCGGCCGGCCCGCGATCGGCGCCGAGCGATGCGGTGCCGACTAGGTCAGCATCGTCGTGCGGATGATCGCGGCGACGATCAGCAGGGCGAAGACGGCCGTGCAGCCGATCGCCTGCACTTGGGCGCGCCTGTTCTGCGGGGCGTAGGCCAGGATGACGGCCACGATGCCGCCGACAGCCAGGCCGCCGAGGTGCCCGGCGACCGAGATGTTCGGCACGCTGAAGGTGAACAGCAGGTTCACCACCAGCATCGGGATCAGCCGCGTGACGTCCAGCCGCAACCGCCGGTTGATCACGATCATCGCGATGACCAGGCCGAAGATCGCGGTGGAGGCGCCCGCCGCGGGTTGGTTCTGCGGGGTGAACAGGTAGGCCGCGACGTTGCCGCCGAAACCGGCGAGCAGGTAGAGCGCGGCGAACCGCAGCGGCCCGAGCTTCTCCTCGAGGTAGCGGCCGAGCTGCCAGAGCACCGACATGTTCAGCAGCAGGTGCAAGGCGCCGTAGTGCAGGAACATCGCGGTGCCCAGCCGCCACCACTCGCCGGCCGCGATGCCGTGCACGGGCCCGCCGGCCGTGTACGACGCGTAGCCGAGGACCTCGCCCCAGACCGTGACCGGGGTCTCGTCGCCGAGCAGGCCGAACCAGCCGCCCGAGCCGAACAGCGCCTTGGGGCCGCCGGCGATCGTCGAGGCGATCATGACGAGGACGTTGATCGCGACGAGGGTCCGGGTCGCGTATGCCGCGCGGCCGACGCCGGTGCCGCCGAAGGCGGTACGGGCCGGCCGCTGGGTCCGCTTGCCGGCCGCGACACAATCCGGGCACTGGTGCCCGACCGACGCCTCGTTCATGCAATCAGGGCAGATCGGCCGGTCGCACCTGGTACACCGGATGTAGGTCTCTCGCGACGGGTGCCGATAGCAGGCCGGAGCCGTCGACGGAGCCTCACTCATGCCGTCAAAGGTACGTCATTCCTGGACGCGGTCGATGTCCACACGCTCGATGACGACGTCCTCGCGGGGGCGGTCGCCCGGACCGGTCGGCGTGGTGGCGATCGAGTCCACGACCTTGGCGGACTGCTCGTCGGCGACCTGGCCGAAGATCGTGTGCCGCCGGTTGAGGTGCGGCGTCGGGCCGACGGTGATGAAGAACTGCGAGCCGTTGGTGCCCGGCCCGGCGTTCGCCATCGCGAGCACGTACGGCCGGTCGAACTGCAGCTCCGGGTGGAACTCGTCGGCGAACTGGAAGCCGGGGCCGCCGCGCCCGGTGCCGGTCGGGTCGCCCAGCTGGACCATGAAGCCGGAGATGACCCGGTGCGAGATCGTCCCGTTGTAGTACGGGCCGCTTCCCTTCTGGCCCGTCCGGGGGTCGACGTAGTCCTTCGTGCCTTCCGCCAGCTCCACGAAGTTGCGCACGGTCGCCGGCGCGTGGTCCTGGAACAACTGGAGCCGAATCGGGCCGTGGTTGGTGTGCAGGGTGGCGTAAAGCTTCTCGGCCACGGGTACTCCTGTCTGTGTCGCGGTCGCCGCTTCGATAGGCCAAAGTGGCGATGGATTGCAGTTCGGATCCTCCCCCATGTGCCTGATCCGGCAGCGCGGGGGTACCCGTAGAGGGCACGATGGCACCTGGAGAGACCACAGGAGGTGGGCACTGGTGTTCGCAACGATGCGCCGCAGGAGCCGCAGCCGGCGAATGAAGAACGAGCTCGGGCAGAGCGTTGACCACTTCAAGCGCGCGGCTTCGCTCGCCGCTCAGGAGACCAGCGCGACAGTCGGTCCCAAGCTCAACGCGGCGGTGGACCGGGTTCAGCCGGCCGCCGCCAAGGCGAAGGACGCCGCGTCGAGCGGCTGGGACAGCGCTCTGGCGACGATCACCCCGCTCGTGGCCGCCGCGACGGAGAACGTCCGGCACGGCGGGACGGTCAGCAAGAGGCAGGCCAAGAAGAACAAGAAGAACGCGCGCAAACTGCAGAAGCGGGCCAACATGGCGATCAGCCGCAAACAGGGTCGCCGCCGGGGATCCAAGCTTCTCGGGTACGCGCTGCTCGGCGCCGCGGTGGGCGTGGGCGCCGCCTACGTCGCCAAGCGCCGCAAGGCCGCCCAATGGGACGAGTACGAACCGGCCGCGGCCGCCGGCTCGGCCCAGGTCGGCGGCGCGGACGATGCGGCGTTCGAGCCCGCCGAGCCGTCGGAACACTCCACTCCGAACGGCACCCTGTCCGACCCAGCCCAGCAGAACCCCCGGTAACCGACCGCATCACCCGTTCGGGCGGGCGCCACACCGGCGACCCGCCCGGCTCGGGTGTGGACGGCTCACCCCTGCGGGTCGGTCGTGCGTGCCAGGACCGGGTCGAGCGCCGGACCGCGGGGCAACATGCCGACCAGCGACGCGGGAACCTGGAACGGGTTGACCCCGGCGTAGCCCAACTTCTCCAGCAGGGACCGGTTGGCCAGCGGATAGAACCGCCCGCTGTCGGTCACGAGGCCGACCGTGCCGCTGCCGTCCGGCGCGCTCGCCGACGCCGCGCCGACGACGATCACACCCCTGCCGCGCGCCACGTGCACGAGGTCGGCCAGCGCGGCGCCCGGTGCCACCGACTTCCCGGCGACCGGCTCGCCCGTCGGCGCGCTCGGGTCGATCCGGATGCCGTCGCCCGCCTTGCCGTCGACCGGCACCGTCATGCAGACCCGCGTCGACGGAGCAGGCGCCAACGACGGCACCCTCGACGGCAGGCCTTGCGGGTCGTTGGCGTCGCTGAGCCGGGTCTTCGATCCCGGCAGTTGGTAGAAGGCGACGCCGATCTCCACTGCCTGGACACCCGAGACCTGCATCAGCTTGGCCTGCATCTGGGTGACGCCGGCCAGGCCGTCCGGCATGTTGACCGCGAACTGCCCGCCGTGGCCCACCAACTGGCCGACCGGATAGCCGTTGGCCTCGGTCACGCCGCCCGGCTGTGGAATCGAGGGTGCGACGAGGTCGGGACCGAGCGGGATCGCGTTGATCCAGGCGGCCGCGGCCGGCCACGGCTGCTGGTCGCTCCAGCCCAGCACGCGCAACGTCGCGGCCGACCGCGACGACGGGATCGTGAACCGGCGGTTGCCGCTGACCAGGTAGGTGCGGCCGTCGGGGCCTTGGATCAGCAACGCCTTGCCCGCCTTGGCGGCGATCATGCCGTCGGTGAGCTTGTCGCCGACCAGCAGCGTGCTGCGCGGGGAGTCGTTGGCGCCCTGGTTGTCGCTGCAGACCGACCAGCGCTCGGTGAGCAGTTGGCCGGCGGCCGGCAGCGAGTCGGGCGCGTCCCGGATGCCGAGGGGGGCGCCGAGCTGCACCGTGGCGAGCTTCTCCGCGGAGATGGTCTCCAGAGTGGGGCTCTGCGCGCCGGCGAGCAGCAGGCCGGAGGTGTAGTTGATCACCGGGTGCAGCTTGCGGTCGGATTCCAGATAGACGTAACGCGCGCCGGTGCCCTTCTCCAGGAAGACCACGTTGGGATCGCGCGGGCTCACGCTGCTCTGGCCGGTGAACAGGCCGTAGAGCGCCGCGCCGCCCACCGCGATGGCCGCGATCAGCAGGCTGACCAGCGCGGTCGTGCCGGCCCGGCGCAGCGGCGAGCGCGACGGGTCGGGGTCGTGCGTGACCAGCGCGGCCACCACTCGCTGCAGCGAGTACTGGTACGAGTGGAGCTGGTCCTGACGCGACGGCACTCCGTCACTTTAGGGGTAGCTGTCGATGACCGGGAGGCGAACATCACAGCCAGCCGTTGCGCCGGAACCACCGGTAGAGCAGCACGGAGATCACCAACATCACGGTCCAGACACCGGGATAGCCGTACTGCCAGTTCTTCTCCGGCATGTGCACGAAGTTCATGCCGTAGATGCCGGCGATCGCCGTCCAGACGGTCGCGATGCCGGCCCACGCGGCGATCTTGCGCATGTCGTTGTTCTGGTCGACGGTCACCTGCGCGAGCCGGGCCTGCAGGATCGAGTTGAGCAGGTCGTCATAGGAGGAGACCTGCTCGACCGTACGCGTCAGGTGGTCCTGCACGTCGCGGAAGTAGCGCCGGATCTCGTTGGGCACCAACCCGCTCTGCTTCGAGGCGATCGCCGCGAGCGGCCGCTGCAGCGGCGCGACGGCCCGGCGGAACTCCACCAGTTCTCGCTTCATCTGGTAGATCTGCTGGATCGGGCTCGCCGTCTCGCGGGAGAACACGCCCTCCTCGATGATGTCGAGGTCGGCCTCGATCTGCTCGGCGACCTCGAGATAGTGGTCGACGACCCGGTCGGTGACCGCATAGGCCACCGCCCACGGCCCCTGCTCCAGCAGCACGCCGCGCTCGGTCTCCAGGTTGTGCCGCACCGGGCCCAGCTCCGCGGGGTCGCCGTGCCGCACGGTGATGACGAACCGCTCGCCGATGAAGATCATCACCTGGCCGGTCTCGACCACCTGCGAGGTCTCGGTCAACTCGCGGTGCGGCACGTAGCGGGCGGAGCGCAGGACCAGGAAGTGCACCGTGCCGAACTGCTCCAGCTTGGGCCGCTGCTCGGCCTTGACCGAGTCCTCCACGGCCAACTCGTGCAGCCCGTAGGTGCGGGCGATGGCGGACATCTCCTCCTCGCCCGGCTCGTGCAGGCCGAGCCAGACGAAGGAGTCGTCGCGCGAAGTCGCCATGCGCAGCGCCTCGTCGGGGGTGAAATCGCCCTCCTCGCGCTTGCCGCGGACATAGACACCGCAGTCCACCACCGCGCTGCCTGCGCCGACACCGCTCAGCGCACCGCCGGCCCGCCCGTCGGCCGTGCCGAGGAACCGGTTCATCGCCCGGACCGGGACGGCAAACGCTCGCGACAGCGGCCGGTTCCGGCTTCCACTCGATTCGCGTTCGCTCACCACAGACCTCCCCACTCGGACGACGAGCCCGGCTGAGGCTACTTCACGGCAGTTGCGCCGCCGGGCAGGCGCGGTAGACCCACCCGGCGTTCACGGACACCGGAAGTCGGTCAGGCGCGGACCTCGTCGATCGCCGCGGCCAGGCGCCGCACGCCCTCCTCGATCTGCTCGACGGTGACCGCCGAGAAGGCTAGGCGCAGCGCGTGCCGGCCGCCGTCGAGCAGGAAGTCGCTGCCCTTGACGACCGCCACGCCCTTCTTCATCGCGGCCGGGAAGAGCTTGTCCACGTCGACGTCCTCGGGCAGGTCGACCCAGAGGAAGTAGCCGCCGTCCGGCTCGGCGAAGGAGGCGCCGGGGATGTGCTTGCGGATCGACTCGGCGAGCACCTGGGCACGCTCGGCCAGGGCGTCGCTGACCGTGCGGATCGAGCGGTCGATGTCGCCGGACACGCAGAACTGGTGCACGATCGCCTCGGACACCATGCCGGGCGAGATGTAGAGGTTGGTGGCCTTCTTCGCGATGGCGTCGATCAGCGCGGCGGGGCCGACGAGGTAGCCGACGCGCACGCCCGGGCAGACCGTCTTGGTGAAGCTGGAGGCGTGCACGACCGTGTTGTCCTCGTCCATCGAGAGCATCGAGGGCAGCGCCTCGCCACGGAAGCGGATGTCGACGTACGGGTCGTCCTCGAAGATGGTGAAGTGGAACTCGGCGGCGAGCGCGAGCAGGGCCCGGCGCTTCTCGGCAGAAAGCGTGATGCCGGCCGGGTTCTGATAGTTCGGGATGATGTGCGCCAACTTAGGCCGCACGCCGGACTCGAGCAGTCCGCGCAGCTCGTCGACGTCGATCCCGTCGGACCGCAGCGTCACCTGGTGCACCTTGGCGCCCAGGGTCTGCAGGCTCAACAGCGTACGGTCGTAGGTGGGCTTCTCCACCACCACGTCGTCGCCGGGCTGCACCAGGTGATTGAAGAGAAACGCATCGGCCTGCAACGACCCGTTCGTCACGATCACCTGGTCGGCCGAGACGCCGTGCTTGTCGGCAATCCACTTGCGCAAAGGGATATAACCGACGGACGTGCCGTAAGCGGTCACGCCTGCGGGATCGGCGTCGAACGCGCGCGCGGCGGCGGACTTGAGTCCCTCGACGTCGATGATGTCCAACGACGGAGCGCCACGGGCAAAAGAGATCAACTGCTCAGCGGTCATGCTCAACAGCTTACGAGCAGGCTCGATAGGATTTTCCGGTGCCTCTCGGGGTTCGTGTACCGGGCGACTAGTCGCTATCCTCGCGGGATCTACAGGCACGCCAGATAGGAGAGAGTCACTTCATGATCGGTCTAGTGCTCGCCGCCGGCGCCGGACGCCGCCTGCGTCCATACACGGACACGCTGCCGAAAGCGCTGGTCCCCGTGGCCGGAGACACGACGATCATGGACATCTCGCTGCGCAACCTGGCCGCGGCCGGGTTGCGGGAGGTGACGATCGTCGTCGGCTATCGCGCAGATGCCGTCGAGGTGCGCAAGGCCGGGTTCGAGGAGAAGTACGGCGTCCAGATCAGCCTCGTCCACAACGACAAGGCCGAGGAGTGGAACAACGCGTACTCGCTCTGGCTCGCCCGTGACCACTTCGCGCATGGCGCGTTGATGGTCAATGGCGACACGGTGCACCCCATCAGCGTCGAGCAGACCCTCCTTGCCGGTCGTGGTCCGAGCATCCTTCTTGCCGTCGACACTCTCAAGAAGCTGGCTGACGAGGAGATGAAGACAGTCTTCAGTGAAGATGGCCGGCTGACGAAAATCACGAAGTTGATGGACCCGGCCGAGGCGTACGGGGAGTACATCGGCGCCAACATCATCGAGGCGTCCGCCGCGTCCGCGCTGGCCGAGGCGCTTCAGGCCACCTGGGAGCGCGACCCGGACCTCTACTACGAGGACGGCTTCCAGGAGTTCGCGGACCGCGGCGGCGAGGTCCGCGCGGCCGAGATCGGCGAGGTCGACTGGGTCGAGGTCGACAACCACGACGACCTGTCCAGGGCCCGGGAGATCGCATGCCGCTACTAGCCCGCAGCATCCAGACGCCGCTGCACATCGACGTGCGCCGTGGCGCCGTCGCCGACCTCGGCCGCATCCTGGCCGACGGCCGCGTCTCGGCGGGCGGCGACGTCGCGGTCGTGGTCGGCGCCGGCCTGGGCGAGCGGGTGGCCGAGTTGATCCGGCCGGCGCTCGACTCGGCGGACGTCTTCACCACCACGGGTGGCACGCTCGACGCCGCGCTCGAGCTCGCCGCCAAGCTGCGCTCGCGCCCCTACGACGCGGTCGTCGGCATCGGCGGCGGCACGACGATCGACACCGCGAAGTACGCGGCCAACCGCTGGGGCCTGCCGATGATCTCCGTCGCCACCAGCCTGGCCAACGACGGCATCGCCTCGCCGGTCGCCAGCCTCATCAACGACGGCATCAAGGGCTCGTACGGGGTGCACATCCCGTTCGGCGTGATCGTCGACCTGGACTTCGTCGAGACCGGCTCGGACCGGGTCAACCGCGGCGGGATCGGCGACGTGATCAGCAACATCAGCGCGCTGGCCGACTGGGAGCTGGCTCGCCAGGTGCGCGGCGAGCCGGTCGACGGCCTCGCCGCCTCGCTGGCACGGATGGGCGCCGAGGCGGTGCTGACCATGCCCGGCGACATGAACGACGACGCGTTCGTCACCGTGCTCGCCGAGGCGTTGATCTCCAGCGGCCTGGCGATGGCGGTCTGCGGCAGCAGCCGGCCGGCCAGCGGCGGCTGCCACGAGATCATGCACGCCACCGACACGCTCTTCCCCGGCACCGGCTCGCACGGGGAACTGGCCGGCCTCGGTGCGCTCTTCTGCACCTTCCTGCGCGGCGACGAGCGCCGGTTCGCCCAGATGTCCGCTTGCCTGGGCCGCCACCAACTGCCCCGCACTCCCGAGGACCTCGGCCTGGTCGACGACCAGTTCGTGGAGATCGTCGAGTTCGCGCCGCGTACCCGGCCCGACCGCTACACGATCCTCGAGCACCTTGCCCTGACCCCCGACGAGATCCGCCGAAAGCTGGCACAGTATGTCGACGCCGTCGCCGACCGCTGACCCGGGCGCCGCGGGGTCGGGCGCCGCGGGGTCGAGCGCCACGGGGTCGAGCGCCACGGGGTCGAGCGCCACGGGGTCGAGCGCCACGGGGTCGAGCGCCACGGGGTCGAGCCTGCCCAGCCAGGCCGGCGGCTCGCCCCGTGAGGGCGAACGGTCCGGGAAGACGGCCGGCGCATCCCCGGACAAATCCGCCCAGGTTTCCGGCGTCGTGCCGAGCGCGGCAGACTATTACGCCGTGAACCGTGGCGGCGGCCTGTTCAGCGAAGCGATCAGCCAGCGCATCGGCGCGCGGATCGCGGTAGCCGCCAACCGGCGCCGCCTGGCGCCCACGGTGCTCACGGTCATCAACCTCGGACTGGGCAGCCTGATCTCGTTCGTGGTGGTCGCGGCGGCCGGCCCGGTCGCCGACGGCCGGCTCTGGGCCTGGCCGATCGGCCTACTCGCGCTGGTCGGCTGGCAGATGGCGTATGCGTTCGACTGCTCCGACGGCCAACTGGCCCGGGTGACCGGCCAAGCCAGCAGCGCCGGCGGCCGCCTCGACGTGCTCTGCGACGTCGCCGTGCAGATCGCGCTGGTCGCCGGGCTCGCCGCGACCGCGAAGGCCCAGACGCCGGACACTCCGGCCTGGCTGCTGGCGGCGTTCGCCGGCACCTGGATGGTCAACCTGGTCACCTCGGTGATGCAGTCCGGTGATCGCGCGGCGAGCCTCGTCGCCAGCCGTTCGCTGCCGGTCCGGGTGATCAAGCTGGTACGCGACTACGGCTTCGTGATCGCGCTGGCCGGCCTGACGCTGACCGTCGCGCCACAGTGGACTGTCTGGTTCGTGGCCCTGTTCACCCTGGTCAACGCCGGCTTCCTGGCCGCCAGCGTGGTCTTCACGGCCCGAGACGCCCTACGCGGCTGACCCACGCACGGCCCTCGCGCTCTACACCCGTACCGGGATCGCGGCGGAGGAGCCCAGCAGGGTGCCCGTCTTGTCGAGAGCCTCGGCCACGACGTACTCCGGGGTGCCTTGGACCGTGAGGGTGGTCTCGAAGCCGGACCGGCCGGTCTCGACGGCGCCCCGCAGGGCGCCGGGCTGAGTGCCCGACCGGGCCCGCCACCTGACCACCTCGGTGGTGCCGTTCCAGCTGGCGTCGACGATCACGTTGCCGTTCTCCACCCGCAGCCCGAGCGCCGGCTGGTCGAGCGGCTGCCCGGTCCACTCCGCCTTGTACGCCCGGTACGACTGGTTGTCCGCCGGCAGGTGGCCGGCCAGCCGGACCGTGCCGTCGACGTTGTGCTCGGTGAAATACGGCATCTGTCCCCACCCGATGAACGAGCCGCCGTCGACCAACTCGCGGAAGCAGCCCTGTGTCGGCGCCGACAGCTTCTGGGGGTGCACGTACTCGGTGACGAAGGCGCACGTCTTCGCCGCCTCGTCGAGCTTGAACACCAGGCCGCGGGAGTACTCGTGGATCTTGGTGACGCCGGCGCCGTTGTCGAAGACGCTGTACGAGCCGTTCCGGCGCTGCCGGAAGTCGTGCTGCCAGGCGAATTTCGCCTGTTCGTCGATCGTGAAGTCGGACTTCTTGCCGCCCAGCCGCCAGATCACCGCGCCGGTCGTCCGATTGATCTTGAAGGTGGTCCAGGTGTGCCGGGACGACACGATGATGTGACCGTCCGCGGCCAGGCCGACCGAGTTGGCGTGGAAGTAGTCATACGGCAGGTGGGCCGACGCACCCTGCGGCAGCGGCGCGTAGGAGTCGGTCGGGTCGACGTGGTCGCGCGCCCGCCACTCGAAGAGCTTCCTGCCGGTGGCGATGTCGATCTCCTGGACCACGCCGTCGAATAGGACCCCGTCGGCCGGGCCGCCGAGCGAGGTCAGGTCGCACGGCACCGGCTCGTAGACCCAGAACAGCGCGGTGTTGCGCGGCGTGATCACGAAGTCGTGCTGGTCGGCCTGCTCGGAGCCGGCCGCCCGGACCCGGGTGACCTCCCGGTAGGACTGGTCGGCGATCACGAACTCGCCCTGGCCGACGCCCTGGCCGCCGGTGCCCCCGATGGTCCCCTCCCACCAGGTCAGCACGGACGAGTTCCGGTACCGCTGGACCTTGAAGTCGATCGCCACGGTGGCCGGGTCGGGCACCTTCCGGAACCAGACCGGCGAACCCGCGTCGTCCACGATCAGCGGCCCCCAGAGGCCGGCGCCTGCGGCAGGGGTCAGGAAGATGAAGCCGGGCGCGGTCCCGTTCGCCGGCGTCGTGATCGTGACGTCGGGCAGTGTCCGCAGGTCGGGACGGGAACGATACTTCGGCGGGCCGGCCGCCACGGCCGCGGCCACGGCGCTCGCCGTGGGGGTCGGAGTCGGGGTCGGCGCGGGCGTCTTGGCGGCGATCCCGTAGCCGAGGCCGACGCCGGCGGCCGCGATCACGCTCGCCCCACCGGCGCCCAGTAGCAGGTTTCTTCGGGACACCCCGGCCTTCGCCGGTACAGGTTCCGTCACGGGGCCCAGCTTTCCCCTGTTCCGGCAAGATCTACCTCAGCGATTGATCGGAATTCGCTGGGAGCCCGTCGTAAATCTGGATCAACCTCGCGGTCAGTACATCCGGGTGGAAGAACCGCAGATAGCGGGCCCGCGCCAGCCCGGACAGGCCGCCGGCCCCGGCGCGCGCGAGCGGGAGGGCGGCGGCGAGCGCCGCCGACTCCGGCGCGACGACCCAGCCGGCGGCGGTCCCCTCGGGGCCATCGGCGCCCAGCAGGTACGGGATCCCGCCCACCGCCGTGCCGAGGACGGGCCGGCCCGCCGCCAGCGCCTCGAGGACCACGGTCGGCAACACGTCGTTCCAGACGGGCGGCACCACCACGACGGCGGCGGCGTTGCGCTCGCGGTCCATCCCGGCGCGGTCCAGCCCGCCCAGATAGGTGATGTCGGACCGCTCGGCGGCGGCCTGCTCGGCGAGTGGCCGCAGCTCGCCGTCGCCGGCGATGCGCAGCGGGCCCAACGACCCGTCCGGGTGCCGGCGCCAGGCGTCGAGCAGCAGCGGCAGGCCCTTCTCCGGCGACAGCCGCGCCCCGTACAGGAAACCCTCGCCGAGCGGAGTCGGGTCGCCCGGGTCCGGCAGGCCGTTGGGCTTGACCACGATCCGCTCGTCCGGAATGCCGTAGTCGCGCAGGTGCGCGGCGATCTGGTCGGTCAGCGCGATGAACCGGTCCACCGACTTCCAGGTCGGCCGGTGCACGGCGAGCGTGGTCGCCATCAACGCGCTCTGCGCCGGCGAGCCCCGGTAGCACCGGTGCACGACCGCGGGCCAGCCGAGCAGTCGGCCCCGGCAGTCCTGGCAGTTGTGGCCGTCGCGGAAGTACAGGCCGGACGCGCAGACCTGCCGGTAGTTGTGCACGGTCTGCACGACCGGCACGCCGTGCGCGTGCGCGGTCCGGACGACCCAGGGCGAGAGCAGCGGGTACGGGTTGTGCAGGTGGAGCAGGTCGGGCCGCTCCGCGTCGAGCAGCCGGGCCAGGTCGCGCTGCGCCGCCCGGCCGTAGATCGGGGAAATCGGCAGAAGCGCCTTCTCCACGACGGGCAGTTCGCCGATCGAGTCGGAGCTGCGCTGGAACGGCAGCACCTCGACCCCGGCCGCACGCAGCTGATCGATCTCCGTGTCGACGATGACGTTCTCGCCGGACGGGATCGCTTCCCGATAGCGGTTGTGCGCTATGACCACCTTCACGCCTCAGAACGCTACCTTTGAGGGCGTGCCCGAACTTCCCGAGGTCGAGGCGCTCGCTGCCTATCTGCGTGAGCGCGCGGTCGGCCACACCGTGCAGCGCCTCGAGGTCTGCTCGTTCAGCGCGCTGAAGACCTACGACCCGCCACCCTCGGCGGTCGCCGGCCTGGCGCTCAGCTCGGCCGGCCGGCACGGCAAGTTCCTGGATATCGGTCTCGGCCCCGACCTGCACCTGGTCGTGCACCTCGCGCGGGCGGGCTGGCTGCACTACCGCGACGCGTTCAAGTCACCGGCGCCGCTCAAGCCGGGCAGCGGCCCGATCGCCCTCCGACTGCGGCTCGACGACGGCTCCGGCTTCGACCTGACCGAGGCCGGCACGCAGAAGTCGCTGGCGGCCTACCTGGTCAGAGACCCTGCCGAGGTCCCGGGCGTGGCGCGGCTCGGCCCCGACGCGCTGGCGGTCTCCCGCGACGAGTTCGCCGGGCGCGTCCGCGGGCGCAACGGCCAGGTCAAGGGCGTGCTCACCGACCAGGAGGTCATCGCCGGGGTCGGCAACGCCTACTCCGACGAGATCCTGCACGTGGCGAGGATGTCGCCGTTCGCGCTGACCGGCAAGCTCACCGACGACCAGATCACCACGCTCTACGAGGCGATGCGCGAGGTGGAGACGGACGCGGTGGCCCGCTCGGTGGGGCAGAAGGCGGCCGAGCTCAAGGGCGAAAAACGGGCCGGCCTGCGGGTCCATGCGCGCACCGGGTTGCCGTGTCCGGTCTGCGGCGACACGGTGCGTGAAGTCTCCTTCGCGGACAAAAGCCTGCAATACTGCGCAACGTGCCAGACGGGCGGTAAGCCGCTAGCCGACCGCAGGCTGTCCAAGTTGATCCGTTAGCCGCGAATCGGTCACTCTGCGTGCAGAGGGGTGGACGTGTATCCCGTCGTGGGGAACGGGGCACAACGTTCACTTCTCCACGGCCGATCCATCGGTATAGTGGCCCGGTCCCACGTAACGTCCGCGACGCGTGCGGGTGTCGGCAAGTGGTCGCCGCCCCTACAGGTCGTGGCGGTGCGTAATCTTTTTCCGGATGCGGGAGGACGTAGGCGCGGTGACGACAAGCCTGCATCGCCCGGTTACCGACAGCAGCCGGAGCAAGCCCGTGCCGTACGACAGCTTCGAGTGGCAGCCAGATCAGCCGCCGAGCAACGGCGTACCTCGATCGGCCTGGACCCGGCAGCACAAGCGCCTGTCCCGCTGGCACCGGCCGTACACGTTGATCCTGGTCATCCTCGACCTCATCTCCGTGCTGGCGGCCAGCTATCTCGCGGCGACCTACCTGGAAAAGGCGAAGACGGGTTTCGCCAACCGCGACTGGCTCTTCCTGCACGACGCGCAGCTCTTCTACTTCTTCGTCTACCTGGTCCTGCCGGTCGGCTGGCTGATCATGCTCTGGGCCAACGGCACCTACGACCGCCGCTACCTGGGACTGGGCAGCGAGGAGTTCAAGCGGATCGTGCGCACGTCGGTCACCGTCGTGGCCTGCGAGTCGCTACTCGCCTTCGCCACAAAGACCCAGCTGTCGCGTGGCACGGTCGCCCTGGTCTCGCTCAGCGCCCTGACCTTCCTGATCTTCGGCCGGGTGGCCGCCCGGCAGGTGCTGCACCTGACCCGCCGCCGCACCGGCCACGGCGCGCACCGGATGGTCCTGGTCGGCACGCTGCCCGAGGCGCTCGAGGTCTACACCGCGGTCACCCGCAGCCCGGCCGCCGGCCTGATCCCGGTGGCGATCCACATCACCGACGGTTACGCCGCGGCACGCGGCATCGAGACGCCGGTGCCGGTCTACGCCGCCCGGGACGTGCTCTCGCTCGTCCGCGAGGTCGGCGCCGACACGATCGCGGTCTGCGGCTCGGCCAGCGCCGAGCCGGGCGAGCTGCGCCGCCTCGCCTGGCAGTTGGAGGGCACCGGCGTCGACCTCGTGGTCGCGCCCCAGCTCACGGACATCGCCGGCCCCCGGGTGCACATCCGCCCGATCGAGGGACTGCCGCTGTTGCACGTCGAGGAGCCGACCCTCTCCGGGCCCGGCTGGCTGGCGAAGAACCTGCTCGACCGGGTGGTCGCCGCGTTCGGCCTGTTGCTGCTCAGCCCGATCCTGTTGATCATCGCGATCGGCATCCGGCTCTCCGACCCCGGTCCCGTCTTCTTCCGCCAGCCGCGCGTCGGCCACGAGGGCCGCACCTTCCGGGTGTGGAAATTCCGGACGATGTACGTCGACGCCGAGGAGCGCAAGGCCACGCTCGAGGAGCTCAACGACTCGGACGGCATGCTGTTCAAGATGAAGGAGGACCCGCGGATCTTCTCCTTCGGCAGCAAGCTGCGGGCCACCTCGATGGACGAGCTGCCCCAGCTGATCAACGTGCTGAAAGGCGAGATGTCGCTGGTCGGCCCGCGCCCACTGCCCGCCGACGACGGCGACTACCTCGGCGACGTCCGCCGGCGCCTGCTGGTCCGCCCCGGCATCACCGGCCTGTGGCAGGTCTCCGGCCGCTCCGACCTCTCCTGGGACGAGGCGGTCCGGCTCGACCTCTACTACGTCGACAACTGGTCGCTCACCTACGACCTCGGCATCCTCTGGCGCACGATCTGGGTGGTCCTGAGGCGCAAGGGCGCCTACTAACTTCCTTCGATACGCGTCCTGGCCGCCCCCCACCGCAGCGGACCCCGTCCCGGCGCGGGGGCGGCCCCGCTGCAACTCCGGGCCGCACCCCGCCGCCGGCCCGGCCCGCGGCGGGCATGGCTTTTCCTACGGACAACGGTCAGGATCGCTGCGTGGCGGGTCAGGTCGGAAGCGTGCTGGCGGTCATGGCCGTGCTGGCGGCGATGGGCGCGGCCGTGGTGGCCGTGGTACGGCTGCGCGCCCGGCGCGGGATCGCCACCGCGATGCAGCGAGCCACCTACGACGTGTTGCACACCGCCGCGCTCGCCGCCGATCCACTGCGTACGGGTCTCACCCCGGCGACCGCCGGCAAGGCCGCGCGGCACCTGCGCCGGTTGGTCGGCGCGGTCGGCCTCACCATCGCCGACGGCGAGCGCTGCCTGGCCTTCGACGGGCGTGGAAGCCACCACCAGGAGCAGTTCGCGGCCGCGGCGCACCGGGCCATCGACACGCAGCGTTCCGCCGTACTCAATGCGGTTGATCTTCCGTGTGACCGGATGGACTGCGTCGTGCGCGGCGCCGTCGTCGCGCCGCTGCCCGTTCCGGACGGCCGGGCGGCGGCCGTGCTGATCGCCGTGGCCGATGATCAACCGGCGCCGGGCTTGGTGCAGGCGACCCTGGAGGCGGCGCGCTGGGCCGGCTCGCAGCTGGCCCTCGCCGAGCTGGACTCGTCCCGGGAACGGCTGGCCCGGGCCGAGGTGCGGGCGCTGCGGGCGCAGATCAGCCCGCATTTCATCTACAACGCGCTGACCGCGATCGCCTCGTTCGTGCGCACCGACCCCGAGCGGGCGCGCGAGCTGATCCTCGAGTTCGCCGAGTTCACCCGTTACTCGTTCCGGGCGCACGGCGAGTTCACCACGCTCGCCGAGGAGCTGCGCTCGATCGACCGCTACCTGACCATCGAGCGCGCCCGGTTCGGCGACCGGCTGCAGGTGCGCCTGCAGATCGCGCCCGAGGTGCTCCCCGTCGGCCTGCCCTTCCTCTGCCTCCAGCCGCTCGTGGAGAACGCCGTCCGGCACGGGCTCTCCCGCAAACCCGGCGTCGGTATGGTGAGCATCGAGGCGCGCGACGCGGGCGCCGAGTGCCACATCACGGTGGAAGACGACGGCGTCGGGATGGACCCGGCGGTGTTCGCGCCGGGCCGGCCCGAGACCGACGACGGGCAGCACGTGGGCTTGACGAATGTGGACGAGCGGTTGCGGTCGGTCTTCGGCGACCACTTCGGCCTGGTGGTGGAGACCGCGCCCGGCGCGGGAACGAAGGTGAGCATGCGGGTGCCGAAGTTTCATCCCCAGGTGCGCCCCCACGGCCCAGGCGAGGGCGTGCGGCGCATGCCGAAGGCAGACACAACATGAGCCTGGTGGTCCTGGCGGTGGACGACGAGCCGCCGGCGCTCGACGAGCTCGCCTACCTGCTCAACGCGGACGGGCGGGTCGCGCACGTGCACCGGGCCGGCGACGCCACCGAGGCGCTGCGGGTGCTGCGCGACACCGAGGTCGACGCGGTCTTCCTGGACATCCGCATGCCGGGCCTGGACGGCATGGAGCTGGCCCGCATCCTGCGGCGGTTCGCCCGGCCGCCGGCGATCGTCTTCGTGACGGCCTACGACGACGGCGCGGTGGACGCCTTCGACCTCGGCGTGACGGACTACGTGCGCAAGCCGGTCCGGGCGGAGCGGCTGGGCGAGTCGCTGCGCCGGGTCGCCGGCCTGCGCTCCGCGCCGGCGCCGGTCGCGGCGCTCCCGGCCGACGAGCCGGCGATCCCGGTGGAGCTGGCCGGCACGACCCGGATGCTGCCGCGATCCTCGGTCCGGTGGGTGGAGGCGCAGGGCGACTACGCCCGGCTGCACACGGCGGAGACGTCCCACCTCGTACGCGTGTCGCTCGCGACGCTGGCCGAGCGCTGGGCGGACGCCGGTTTCGTGCGGATACACCGGTCCTACCTCGTGCAGATCCGGTTGATCGCCGAGCTGCGGCTGACCGGGTCCGGCTACGTCGTGGCGGTGGACGGCGTCGAGCTCCCGGTGAGCCGCCGCCACACGCGGGAGCTGAAGGACAAGCTGATCAGGGCCGCCAAGCACGACTGGACCCGCTGAAATCCACATCGTTGTCCACAGCCCCGAGGCGTTTTCCACAGAGTTATCCACAGGGTAGATCGGGCTCGCCGTGTTCACCTCGCCGAAGCATTCACCAACTACAGCTACGACTTTTGCCACGATCGAGCCCACATCGGTATGCGCCTCCCAACGGGAGGTCTACCCTGGCGAGTCGCTGGTCAACCTGGCGACCCGTTCCGTCTATCATTGCCCTCCTCTGTGCGTCGGTACGTTGTGAAGACGGCTTCGGTTAGGTGGATCGAGCATGGATCAGACTGCGGACGAGATCGCCGACTCCCTCACGGAACGCGCCGAGATCCGCCGGCTCGAGGCTTTGCGGGCACACCCGGCAGAGCACAGGGAACGCCTTGGGCAGTTCTTCACCCCGAAACTCGCCGCCCAGTTCATGGCTGGCCTCGTCAGACTGCGACGCGAAGGCCGGATCAGGGTTCTCGACCCCGGCGCCGGGTCAGGCGCGCTCGCCGCCGCCATCGCCGCGCGGGTCATGCGTGAGTGCCCAGCTGCGACGCTCGAGATCGTGGCGGTTGAGTTGGATGCCGGCATCGAGAGGTTCCTCAAGGAAACGCTCGAAGACATTACCGCCAGCGCACGCCAAGCTGGCGTACGGATCGACTATCAACTGGTCACCGGCGACTTCATCGAACTGTACGCGAATGGCGAGGAGTCGCGCGAGTTCGACGTCGTCATCATGAATCCTCCGTATCGCAAGCTGGGCGTGACGTCCGCCTACCGGAAGTCCCTGCTCAAACTCGGTGTCGACTGCGCAAATCTCTACGCAGGTTTCCTAGCTCTGGGCACAATGAGCCTCACCGACGGCGGCCAACTCGTAGCCATCACGCCTCGCTCATTCACGAACGGCCCCTACTTCAACCAGTTCCGGAGATTCCTTCTCGATCGGGTATCCCTTGATCTGATTCACGTATTCGAGTCCCGTTCAACGGTATTTTCGGACACCGGCGTACTGCAGGAGAACATCGTCTTCTCGGCCACCCGCGGCGGCGACCGTGGAGAGGTACTGCTCTCGAGCAGTCGCGGCCATACCGATGAACCCGTGCAGCGGACCGTCGACTACAGCGAGGTCCTCGAACCAAGCGATGAGAACGGTTTCATAAGGCTGCTGGTTGCGGACAACGACACAGCGGTCGCCGAGACGATGGCACACATGCCCGCCGTACTCGCTGACATTGGTGCCGGGGTGTCCACTGGCCGGGTCGTGGACTTCCGTTCGCGGGAGTGTCTCCAACCGTCGCCACTTCTAGGCAGCCACGCCCTGATCTACCCCGGAAACCTGCGTGGTGGCGTGGTCGAGTGGCCTCGGGCGATCCGAAAGGATCAAGGATTTTCGGTCCGCGAGCCGAAGGACGCGAGCCTGCTGATGCCCGAGGGCTACTACGTCGTAGTCAAACGCTTCTCAGCGAAGGAAGAGCGCCGCCGGGTCGTCGCCTCGGTGTGGGATCCAACAGTCCATCCGGGCGCGATCGCCTTCGAGAACCACCTGAACGTCTTCCACGCCAAGGGGGCCGGTCTGACCAGAGACCAAGCCGTTGGACTCAGCTACTGGTTGAACAGCTCGTTGGTCGACAAGTTCTTTCGCACGTTCTCAGGGCATACCCAGGTCAACGCGACGGATCTCCGCTCCCTGAGATTCCCACCGCTGTCGGTACTAACGACACACGGGAAGGAGCTGACTGCTGCTCTGCCCTCCCAGACGGAGATCGATTCCGCAGTGGCCTCAATGATCACCTCCTCGAAGGCCGCAGTATGAGCACGGGCATCGCTCGGCGCATTCACGAGACCCAGCAACTACTGACCACGCTCGGGCTCGACCGGGAGCGCGCCAATGAACGATCAGCGGTGGTCCTCCTCGGGTTGTTGGGCATGAGGCCGGACACAGCATGGACCGAGGCCGGAAACCCTCTCCTCGGTACCAGGGCCATCATGGACTGGGCTCGGGACCAATACGACTTTAGGTATGCGCCCAATACCCGGGAGACGGTTCGACGATCTACGCTTCACCAGTTCGTGGACGCGATGCTGGTCGAACGGAATCCGGACGATCCGACCCGCGCGGTGAACTCACCGAAGTCGTGCTACCGGATTCATCCCCGCGCCCTTGAGGTGATTCGTCAGTTCGGTCAGCCTGGTTTCGCTGAAGTGGTTGTCCACTATCGGCTCGAGGTGCCCGACCTCAAATCCGTGTATACGGCGGCCCGAAGTCTGAATCGAATTCCGGTGGCACTTCCCGGAGGTGCCACGATCGACCTCAGCCCGGGCGGACAGAACGACCTGATTAAGAAGATGATCGAAGAATTCTGCGCGTACTACACCAAAGGCGCCGAGGTCCTATACGTCGGGGATGCGGACGCGAAGTGGGCGGTGTGCGAGTCCGTCACCTTTCAGGAGTTGGGTGTTTCGTTCGATCCGCACGGCAAAATGCCCGACCTCGTCGTCTACCTGCGTGACCGCAACTGGCTGGTGTTGTTGGAGGCCGCCTCGTCGCACGGTCCGGTTGACGCGAAGCGTCACCTAGAGCTCCGCTCCCTGTTCCAGGGAACTAATGCGAAGCTTCTGTTCGTATCCTGCTTTCCAGATCGACGGAAGATGCGTAGGTATCTGCCCGACATCGCGTGGGAAACCGAAGTGTGGTGCGCGGACGAGCCCATGCACTTGATCCACTTCGATGGCGAGCGGTTGATGGATCCGTACGAACCGTGACAGCACTGAAGGTGCCTGCCTCCCTCGTCTGAATAAGGACCGCATAGACATCGTCAGCGCCCGGTAGGGACTCGACACGGTCGGGGCCGTCCCGCACCCTTCGGCGGTTACGTGAGCCTCCGCCCCACGATTGGACGCCGCAGGCTGTGAGCAACTCCTCCACAGGTTGTTCACAAATCGCGCGCCCGGTCTGCACGGATGATCAATAGGCTGCCGCCCGTAGACCGAGCCAGTGGGCCACGGGGGCGCACCGGCCGGGTTGCGGATGCCGGGTTGGATGCAGCTATTCGGGCGGAAGGTGGCGACGTGGAGACAGCTGAGCGGCGGATTCTCGTCGTGGAGGACGAGCGGGCCATCGCGGACGCCGTCGCGGCCCGGCTCCGGGCCGAGGGCTTCACGGTGCAGGTCGCCGCGGACGGGCCGAGCGCGGTCGAGGCGGCGCGGCGCACGCCACCGGACGCGATCGTCCTGGACGTGATGCTGCCCGGCTTCGACGGCCTCGAG
>Ga0307508_10001767_pt1 | contig 24022 bp, 30 predicted proteins | sample 9_EM_MG_FD_203089 | JGI IMG/M metagenome (GOLD analysis project Ga0307508, IMG submission 203089) | Populus trichocarpa ectomycorrhiza microbial communities from riparian zone in the Pacific Northwest, United States - 9_EM | ecosystem: Host-associated > Plants > Roots > Unclassified | place... | reverse complement strand
CCCGCGCCAGCCGGGCGCCCGCTGGCGCGCCGATCCGGATTCGGTCGGTTTTCAGAGGTCGGATCTGGCCGCGCGGTCGCCGCATCCGGATCCCCGGGCCGTACGACATCCGGTGATTTCGTGTCCTCGGCGGGCGTGACGGAATCCGGATCCGGCTGAGCGGATCCGGCGCTGTCCGGCGCGAGCACTGCGTCCCGAGGGCCCGGATCCGGATTCGGCTGCCTGGCCACAGCCGGACCCGGATGGGCCGCCGACACCGCGGATCCGGCGGCTGCGGCCAGGGCCGTGCGGTCGGCCTCCATGGCGGAGATCCGCCCGCCCAGCTCGACCAGGCAGATCGAGGCGACCACGATGAGGCCGTCGACCGACAGCGGCAGCAGGTACGGAGACGCCCCGACCTCGCCATATTTCGATGCCACACCGGCCATATGCCAATAGGACACCCAGGCGGCGATGCCCGCGATGATCGCGGTGGACAGTAGCCGGGCCGCGGCGAGCAGCCGGCGGTGCACCGGTACCCGGGAAATCAGTTCGACGGTGAGCAGCAGGGCCAGAGGCGGCCATGCGGCGATGGTTTGGCTGATGGGGTTGTCCAGGGCGTGCAGGACGTTGGCGACCACGGACGCGGCCACCCCGAGGATCAGGGTGGCGCGCACGGCCCACCGGACGCGGCGCAGCTGGGCAAGCACCATGCAGACTCGATTCCTTCCAGGACAGTTTTGTGGCGCGACCGGATCCGGTGGCGTCCGGGCGCCCCATCCTGCCGGACGCCGAGCCGATCATGGCGCAACCGGCCGGGTCCGCGGGCGTGCACCCGGGCGAGTCACGATCCGGATGTCCGGGCGTCCGGTGTGCCGTCCGGATCCATCCGGTTCGTGAAGCGGTCGCTCGATCCGGATTCCGGATGCGCCTGCCGCCGAGGCACCCGAGGCCGGACGTCCAGATCGGATACCGGCCGGCACCGGAATCCGAATCGGGCCCGGTGGTCGACTGCCGCAGCCGCCGCGCGGTGCGCTGGATGACCGCGAGGGTAGCGACCGGACCCGCGCCGGTTCGACGGGTTTGCAGCCGGTCGAGCTCAGCCGTCGAGGTCCTGGTCGACGTGCTCGTAGACGATGTGCCCGCCTACGAGGTAGCGCTGGGGGCCGCACCCGCACTCCCCGGTCGGGGAGTGCGGTGCTCCGTCGTCCGGGATCTCGTGGTGCTGCCGCTCGCCGTTGACCACGACGATCGTGTGCCCGCAGCCCTCATCCAGCAGATCGAGTGCCATGACGCCTCCCTGTTGCTCGCGCGTGGCTCGCCTTTGTTCGCCAACCACTTGCTTTGGCCGGGAACAAACGCCCTGCTAGAGCGGCGGGCAGACGGGGTCAGGGGTGGCCCGCAGTGCCATCGCGCAGCGACGCGCAGCGCCCTTGACGCCGGCGGCACGCGAACTACGCTCCAGCGTTCCCGGGGAAGGCTCGCGGGGTTCTGCAGGCCGCGGCGCGGCCTGCTCGGGCGCGCTGCGCCCGACAAGATCAAGATCATTCGGTGCGGGCGCCGCCCACTTCGCGGCACCCGCACCGAGCAAGTTAAAAGGGAAGGCTGCCTTGTAGATCAAGTCAGTTGACCGTTGGCCGGCGGCGCGCTCACGATGGGCCGGTCGCTGCGCTCACGGGGGAGGTAAGTGCGTGACTGAACGGCCTCGCCGCAACGCTGTTCAGCCGGGCGCGGCTGCCCGCCGCCGGGCGAAGGTCTCGGTGCCCCGGGCGAATCGGATCACGGCGCGGTACTCCGATGAGGAGTTCGCCGCGGTCGAGGAGTACGCCGGCGCGGCTGGGCTCGCGCTCGCGGCGTACGTGGCGGAAGCCGCGTTGCGACCGTCTGCATGGCGGGTCGAGGTCGGCGCCGGGTCAGCCGAGCAGGCGGAGGCCGCCGTACCGCCGGCCGGGCCGGTGCTCGACGACGCGCCGAGCGGGGTCGAAGCGCGGCAGCTGCTGCTGCTGCAACTGCTGGGGATGCACCGGCAGCTACGGGGCATCGGGGTGAACCTGAACCAGGCGGTCGCCAAGCTGCACAGCTTGGGCAAGCCGGTGGGGGAACTGCCGGCGATCGCCGCCTATGTGCGGCGGGTGACGACCGCGGTCGACGAAACGCTCGCGGAGGTCCGGATCCGGCGATGATCCCGAAGGTCACCAAGGGCACCCGGTGCCGCGGCCTGTTGGAGTACCTGTGGGGTCCGGGCCGGTCGGACGAGCACGTCAATCCGCGGATCGTGGCCGGCTACGACGACCCGGCGGTGTTGGCGCCGCCGCAGCGGCGCGACGATCCGGATCGGTTCGACCTGGCCGAGCTCGCGGCGCGGCTGGACGCGCCGCAGGAGGCGCTCGGCACCCGCGGGATCCGGGAGTACGTGCTGCAGGTGTCGCTGAGCGTCCGGTCGGATGAGCGTCCGATCTCGGATGCCGAGTGGGGCCGGATCGCCCAGACGTACGTCGACCGGATGGGCCTTTCCGGATCGGATGGCCGGGCCGGATGCCGGTGGATCGCGGTGCACCACGGCCGGTCGATCAACGGCAACGACCACATCCACTTGGTGATCACCCGGGCCACTGAGGATGGGGCGCCGGTGTATCTGCGCGGCGAGTGGCGCCGCTCGCAGGAGGTCTGCGACGAGATCGAGAAGGAGTTCGGGCTCCGGCAGGACACCCCCGGCCGGGCTGGGGCGACCCGCCGGGCGGCGGCCTCGCGGTGGGAGGTCGAGGAGGCCCGGCAGGCCGGGCGGGATGCCACCGATCGGGAGCTGCTGCGCCGGGAGGTCCGGGCAGCGCTGGCTGGAGCCGTCGACGAACAGGACTGGGTCGCCCGGATGAAAGCAGTCGGTCTGCTCGTGTCCGCCCGCCGGGACCGCCGAAACCCGCACTCCGCCGTCGGGTACGTGGTGGCGCTGCCACCCTATCGCCGGTCTGGGGTGCGGCCGCGATGGCTAGCTGGCCGGGACCTGGACGGAGACCTGAGCCTGACCCGGGTCCGGCAGCGGTGGCCCGGCGGGCGGCGGCTGTCACCGGATCAGTGGCGGGCGACGCCGCCGCGAGACCGGATGGAGCTGGGCGGGACGCAACGGATCGAGGTGTGGCGGGCCACCGCCGCGGCGTTGGACGAGGTGGCCGGCCGGCTGCGGACGGTGCCGCCGGACTCGCCACAGTGGCCGGCGATTGCGTGGGCGTGCGCGGACACCCTGACGGCGACGTCGGTGCTGGCCGAGCCGGACACGTTCGGGCCGGTGTCGCGGGCGGCGGACATTCTGGCCCGGGCGGCGGCGCCGAAGCGGGCGCTGCCGGGCCCGGACGACAGCGCGATCGCCCAGCAACTGCGCCGGGTCGCGGACGCGATGCTGTTCGCCGGCGCCGGCCGGCATGCCAGGGAGGCATCGGTGTTGCTGACCGTCGTGGTGGCCGCGGCGCGGCTGATCGTGGCCTTGGCCGAGCTGCGCACGGCGCAGCAGGAGCTGCACGCGGCCGGCGCGACCCGGATTGCCGCCGAGCGGATGATGCCGCTGCTGCATCAGGCGCAACGGGCCGCCACGGCCGGGCTGGTAACTGCAGGCACGACGGCGGCGGCCCGCGATACGGTGCGGCCAGCCGGGCCACCGGCGGCGCGCCGCGCCACCGAACACGGCCGCTGAACGCGGAGGAGGGGGAGCTCGAGGTGAGCGGGAGCGGCGACAGCGAGTTGGAAGAAGTCTGGGCGCGGGCGCGCGGCGCGATGGCCGCGATCATCCAGTCGGCCACCGTGCTGGCCGAGGCGATGATCGAGGTTCGGATCGCGGCACTGCGGCGGGCCGCAGCGCAGGAGCGTGAACAAGCGCAGCAGCTGCGGGAGCTGGCCCGGTTGCAGCGGCAGGCCGACGCCGCGGTGTGGCGGGCGGCGATGCGCCCGCAGTGGTGGCGCGAGGCCGGCGCCGAGGACATCGGCCGGGTATGGCGGGCCGCCTCGACCTGGCATCACGTCGATGAGCGGGCCGCGGCCGCCAGACAGGTCGTGGTGGACCGGCTCGCCGACCGGGGTGTGGACATCGACCCGACCGAGCGGACGACACCGAGCCCGGACGACGTGGCGTGGCTGTCGGACGCGCTCGACCGGGCCGCCGCCGCGCCAAGCGAGCCTGAGGCCGGGGCTGGCCGGACGCCGCGCGCCAGCGACGGCGAGGTCATCGAGGGCGAGTTCCGCGAGAGCACCCCGCAATCAGGCCAGGCCAAGCGGCGCACCGCCGAGCAGGACCGGGCCGACCGGGAGGCCCGATCCGCCGAACGCGTACGGGCGGTGTGGCCGGCCGAACGCGCCGAGCGGGTGATCAGCTGCCGGGCCTGGGGCGCGTTGGCGCACCAGCTGGGCCAGCTCGAAGAGGCGGGCCACGACGTCGAGGCCCTGCTGCGCGGCGTTCCCGACTTCGTCGACCGCGCGCACACCCCGGCCGCGTTCGCGTTCCGCTCGATCGACGACCGGCTCGACGGCCTGGTCGACCTGGGTACTCAGCCCAACTCTGGCGAGGCCAGGCAGGAGACCGGTGCGCGGAGCGCGGCGTCGGAGTCCCCCTTCGGCGAGTCGGCGCCAGCGCCCGTAGAGATCGAGGGTAAACGGCTCGCCGGCGAGGCCACGGCCGAACAGGTACAGGCTTCCGGGATCGCCTACTGGAGCCAGCGGCACGCGGAAGCCATGGAGGCCACGGCGGATCCAAGTCGAGCCCGCGACGCTCGCGGGCACACCGTTGAGGACCGCAAAGTGTTCACCCGCAACAAGATGCGTAACTACCAGCCCGGCAGCGGTATGACACCGTACTGGTTCCTCGGCCGTGAGGACCCCGCGGACCAGCGGGGGATTCTGGCGCAACTGCAAGCGCTGCGCGGCACCCCAGCCGAGTCCGCTGCCGAGCATGGACACGCCCAGACCGGCCTCGGTGGCCGCGCCCGCAGACTGATCGAGGAGGTCGACGCCAACCGTTCGATGGCCGCGGCGCCGGCCGCTGAGAACAGCACCTCGGGCGCCGCCGACGAGCGTGTCGACGCCAGCCGGCCCCCGGAACAGCCGGCTGCCCAGCACAATGGCGGGATCTCCGACACCGCGGAGCACGTCCGAGCGGTGCAGACGCGGGCCGCCGCGGCCGCCGACGACACCGCCCAGGCAGCGGCAGGGCAGGCAGCGGCAGGGCAGGCAGCGGCAGGCGCCGAACGCGCCGCCGCGCATGGGCACCGGGCCGTCGAGCGTGACGAACGCGCCGCGCAGGCCCACGCCGAGCCGCTCACAGATGGTCAGGCGGAGGTGGATCGGGCCCAAGGACAGGCGGATCTGCACGCCGACCTGGCCGCCGCACACGAAGTGCGCGCCGCGCAGCTGGTCGCACAGGGCTTTCCGGACTCAACAAGCGAGGCTGTCGCCGCGGCGACCGAACGAGCGGCGAGCCGCACCGCGGCGGCAAGCAGGGAACAAGTGGCGGTCCAGCCAGCCACCAAGCAGCGTCGCGAGCCGACTCAGAGCAACGCGGCGTCGACCCGCTGAACGGGGCGGCCAGCAGTCAGCGTGACGGCGAGCCGTTCTCCAACTGCAGGCACCGATCCATGTAACGGCGGCCGGCGGCGAGATCCCCGATACGCAGCGCGGCCAGGGCGGACGCCCACGACGCCCACGCGATGGACCATTCTCCGGGCCCGGTCCGCGTAAGGACGTCGGCGAAGCTCATTTCGGTTCGCTGATCCATATAGGGGTCTCCCGAAGTAATCAGCGAAAATCAACGGCAACGCTGGTCACCCGGTTGATGACACGAGCGCCACCACCGCTCGCGCCGGCCCGGACGACACGGAGGGAACGCACATGGACGACAACCCACCCGCAGAACGGCAGTACTACCTCTGCACCCACTGCGGCGAGGTCATGGGACCTCGAGCTCAACCGTCCGGCGACTGCCGGCGCTGCAAGCGCGGCGATTTCACTGAGATCATTCTTCCCGTACCGCCCGGACGCCAGGCGATCGCCCTGGACACCCGCGACGTGGAGGCGGCGATCCGGCAGGCTTACGAAGGCCTGGCCTTCCAGCGCGGCGACGGTGTGCTCCTGGCCGACCTGCGCGACGCGCTGCCCGCGGACCTGGACCGGGACACGGTCGACGCGGCGCTGACCAAACTCGCCGCGCACAGCGGAGTGTTCCTCGCCGCGGGCACGGACCAGCAGCACGCCGACCCGCGCACCCAGGAGTCCGCGCTGGCCATCGGTGGTCGCTACGAGCACGTCCTTCGCATCGACGACCGGCAGCGCAGCCTGGCGACCTCCCTGCAGCGCATCCGGTCCACCAGCCAGGTACGGGCCGAGTCGATGCTCGCTCCACTCTCCGACACCGACGTGGCCTACCTGGCCGAGCGGATGGACGTCGACGTCGACGGTGGCCCCGCCGAGGTGCGCTGCGCCGTGGCGGAACGCGCGCCCACAACCACCGAGAATGGAGGGCCGACGCCCGCCAGGGTGAGGCCGACGGGACTCTGCTGTTCCGGGCCGATACCGAACCCGACTGGGTGGCGACCTGGACGGAGGACGACCGGCGGCGCGTTGCCGAGGCCGCGGCCCGGCTGCAGCGCCGTGCGGCCACCGAGCCGAGTTGGGCGTACGTTCGGGCGCGTGCCGACCGGTGGGCCGGCAACCCGGCCACCACATAGCGAACCGTTGCGTTCCTGGCCCGCGTCGTATCGTTCCTCGCCAGAGAAGCGGGCATTCGGCAGTTCCTGGACTTCAAGATCATATTTTGCGCAAATTTCCTGATCGTTGGTCCTCAAGCGCCCTATCGAGCGGGCGGGCGGAGGGAAAGCTCGCGCCACGCGTCCGGGCCGGATAGCAGTGCGCGCACAGTCTCCAAGGCGGCGTCCTCACTGTCGTACTCGAAGTAGTGCGAGGTGCCGTCGGCACCGCCCGCGCTCTGCTCCACGTGCCACTGGTCACCGTTCACCCGCAGGTAGACATCCTTCCTGGCGATACGGCCCCACTTGCCGTTCCACCAGTGCTTTCGTTCTTCCATCGAGGCACTGTATCGAACATCTGTTCGAAGTACACTCCGTCGGGTCGATCTTCTTGCAGCCCGGCGCTCGTCGTGCTGGTCGCGGTCATCGTCTACGCCTACCAGGCGCTCTCCGGCGACAACCACATATGCCCACTCCGCCGCCGTCGCGGCCGCGCTGGTGCGGCACGTACCCGACGCCGGCGCGGAACTGACCGCCGCGGCGCTGCTGCACGACCTGCCCGAGTTCGCCCACGACAGACAGCACCGCCTTCTCCCGGATCGACCGCGATGCGCTGCCCTGATGCACCGCAGCGTCGAGTTGGTGCGCGGGCCGGTAGAGCGACGGAAGGAAACCGGTAGAACCCGCCGGTAGAACCCGCCGGTGCGAGGCAGAAACCGCCGAGCCAGCGGCGTGTGGCTGGGCCGCGATGTCGCCGAGTGGTTGCACACGGTTGCCGACCGGCAGCACGGGGCGGGGACGGCGGGCAGGCGATGAATATTGCCCTGCGGCCGATGATGAAGATCGAACAGAGCCCCGACCCGTGGGCCGGCAGCGGCTCCCAGGCCCGCCACTCGCTCGCGTCAATCTCGCTGAGGTACAGCGGCAGGTGCCCGCCGTGCCTAGGCCACTGGTACGTCCCGCGCTGCGTGCCGTCAACGGCACCGGCGAATCCCACATCCGCCGCATCCCGGCGCCGATCACGCTGAAGTCCAGCGACCCCGTCGGGTGCCGTGGGCAGCCGGGGCTGGGGTGGCGGCCAGTGACCGCGTACCCTGACGGCATGGAACAGGGCACCGAGAAGCGCTTCGCCGAGATCCTTGAGGAAAACGGCCGGCCCGTGACCCCTGCCGGGATGGAAGAGGCGCGGACCGAGCTGGCCGCTGCCGCCGAACGGCGCAACGCTTCGTCAGCTGTGGCGGCGCGGGCCGAGTTGCTCGCGCAGCTGCGCACCGCCGCCGCGTGACCGACCGACCCGAACCCCGGACGGTGCAGCTCGTCCTCGACACCACCGCAGTGGTTGGGTTCGTGCGCGGCTCGATCGCCGTGGGCGAGATGATCGCCATGATCGACGCGGAGCACGGTGCGGTCCTCGTACCGTTCCCCTGCCTCGTACAGGCCGCAGCCGACACGGTAGACAGCGGGCCCTGGCTCGCCATCCTGACCAACCATCAGGCCGTCCAGGTGATCACCGACGACTTCGCCGACTGGCCCATGCTCGCCGGCATCCGCCAGCGGATCGGCGCCTACGAGCCGGCCGCTGCGGCGTGGCTAGCGTTGAGCTGCGAGGTGGATGTCATGACCCGAACGCCGCGGATCTACCAGTCGCTTGGCGACATCGGGTTCACTCTGCCGTTCGAGGACTGACCGCGCCTGATCCGGTCGTCGCGGGACTTCGGTGAGCGCCACATGAATAATCCCACGTAGAAGGACCATGGCGCGCCCTGACCGGGTGCGCCACGGCCCTCGGCCTGCAGTGCGAGTCGCCCGAGCTCGCCGAGCAGGTTCTCTCCCCGTTGGTGTCGCGGGCGGGCCTGGGTTGCCCTGCTGCTGTGGTGTCGCCGCGGAGACTGGGACGGCGGGGCCCGGCTATCGGCGGCGCCTGGGGATGCGCTCGCGCGGCCCGCGCCTCGGCACGGGTGTGCGGGGGTGGATGGGTCGAGGGCGACGCGGCCAGTGGCGGCGCCGGCGGGGAACGTGTTGGTCACGGCGGTTCCTCCGGGAGGGGTGGCCGGCCAGGATGGTGGCGAGGTGAGCGCAGCCCCGGATCCAAGGCGCCGTCAGCGCTGCCAGCGTTGGAGGGTCTGGCCGGTGTTGCAGGTGAGCAGGTCGACGTTTTTGGCGTGGTCGCTGCCCTGGTAGTGCAGGCAGGCATGCACGTGGCCGAGCACGAACGCCCCGAAGCTCTTGAGCACCATCACGGTGCTGGTGATATAGAAGACCTCCCAGTAGGTGTTGTTGTTACCGACGAGGCAGGTCTGGGAGCTGAGGGTGCCCATACCGGTGGTACCAGCCCGCGACAGGCATTTGCCGGTGGACCTGTTGCGCAATTGCCAGACCGCGTGTCCGTTGAAATTGCTGGAGATGAGGATCACCTGCCAATCCCGGGCCGTCGTAGGTGTGACGGCGCAGGATCGGGCGCGTAGGTCGGTCGCGCTACTGCCGGCGCGTACGCACGTGCCGTCTTTGACAGCTTTGATCTGTCGGTAGGTAGCGGCCTGCGCGGGCGCAGCAAGGGTGAGGGTGGTGCTCAGCGCCATAGCGGCGCCCAGGACCACGCGGGCGAGGGTTTTGGTCATCGAGATCTGCTCCTGCCGGTTGTGTTTCCCGGCCCGTCGACGGGCCGGCCGAAGGGAGAAACGCTGGTCACTACCTGGGCCTGCCAGGTGATTGGCTGGCCTGCGCTCGCGCGGGCTGCTGTTACTGGCCAGGGACGGTGGCGGCGGAGATGAGCGGGCCGCGGCAGATATAGAGGCGGGCCGGCGGAGGGTTGAGCCAGACGGTGCGGTGGCTGACCGACGCGAACCTCTCGTCGAGGCGCCGAAGCAGGCGGCGAACCCGGGGCACGGGCAGGACAGGGATGGTGAGCACTGTCGCCAGCACGCCGCGGGGCGCCAACACGCTGGCCAGGGCGTCCAGCAGCGGCATCTGCTGCGAGGTGGGGATGACCGACCAGGGCAACGCGCTGACGATCAGGTCGACCTGGTTGACGCCGCGCTCGGTGAGCAGGGCCGGTAGCTCGGCGGCGTCGCCGTGGATGAGGTCGGTCAGCCAGGGCCGGGTCTGCGCGAGCAGGTCGACCATGGCGGCGTTGGATTCGACCGCGAGGAGCCTCGCCACGGCGGGCAGCGCGTCGTAAAGGGCGTCGGTGATCGCGCCGCTGCCGGGCCCGATCTCGACCACGGTTTGCGGTGATTCGTCGCGGGCTATCTGGCCTGCGGCGACCGCGGCCAGGCGGCGCCCGCTCGGGGCGAAGGCGCCGATCTCGCGCGGCGCGTTGAGGGCAGCACGCAGGAACTTAGCCGTGCCGCGGCGCGGCGAGAGGACCTCGTCGGCAAGTGGGGTGGGGTGCTCTTGCACGGTCACTGCGGGCTCCTGCTGGTCGTCGTGACGGGGTCTGCGAGAGCGGCCGCGCTGGCTGGGCGGCCGGCGGCTGCAGAGGTGATCGGCGCTGCAGGCGTGGGACGCAGGTACAGCAGTGCGACGCCGGCGACGATCAGCAGGAGCGCGACGATCTTCGTCGCGGGCATGCCTTCGCCGAATACCGCCACGCCGAGCACGGTGAGCACGGCGATGCCGAGTCCGCTCCAGACGGCGTAGCCGACGCTGAGGTCGATGCCGCGGGCCAGCGCCCATGCGAGGCTGATATAGCAGGCGAGGTAGAGGGTGGCGGTGACGACGGCCAGCGCGCCGCGGGTCTGGCCATGGGATTCCACGGCGGCCTTCAGGGCCGCGGTGGCGGCGATCTCGCTGACGATCGCGCCGCTCATCCACATCCAGGTCGACGTCACGGACTTGAGCCTGGCGGATCATGTATGTCTGTGGTAGATAGCAACTGTTGGTGACGGTTAGCGGCTGTTATCCATATATAGCAGCTGTTGGGCTGTGCTAGCTCGGGCCATCGCGGGCGGTCGCGGCGCAGCAGTGCGGGGCCGGACGACGGGCGCGAGCCCGGCCGAGGGACCTGAGTCCTCGGCCGGGCTCGCGTGGTTCCGGGTCTGGGGCCCGGAGGATCAGAGGCAGGTGCGGGACGTCGACGTTGCGGGGGCTGCGCCGAGCCCGGTGACCGCGGGCGGCACGGTCTCGGCGATCGGGCCGGCGGGCCCAGTGGTGGTCGGACTGGGCCGGAGGTCGGTCGGCGGCGCGATGTGGCAGCCGCCTTGGCCGGGTCTCGCCTCGGCGGCGCGGCAACTCAAGGCGTTGTAGCCGCCGCGGCCGGTCAACGTGGACAGGGCGGCAGCCTCGATCTGCGAGGACGTGAACTTGCCGAGCGAGTCGACCCGATTGGGTACGAGGGTAGAGACGGCGCAGGAGGCCGCCTGGTAGCCGGGTTGGGCGAGCAGCACGCAGGCGACGGCGAGCGGGGCGGCGGCCGCGATCAGCGCGATGCGGAGAGGCTTCACGGTGGGGGTCCTTTCTGGCGGAGCGGGTACCCATCTGAGCCTCGCGGATCGATACCGGTGCACACCAGTTAGTCACTGTTAGTCAGTGTTAGCACCTGTTAGTCAGGGTTGCCCTGGTGCGAGGTTGCCGTGGGAGCGAGTCAGGCCGGGCAGAGCTCGGTGCGCAGGGCGTGGCTGAGGGCGGGGCCGTGCAGGGTTGCCCATTGCGCTGCGGCGGCCGCGAGGTCGTCCTGGTCGAGCACGAGCAGGTGCGGGGTCGCGACGGTGGCTCCCAGCTCGTGCAGCAGTGCGGTGAGGGCATGGGCGGTGGCCTGGTGGTGTTGGGCGGAATGGGCGGTGATGATGCCGGCCGCGACGACGCCGGACAGCGGGGCATCGCGGTGCAGCTGATCGAGGAAGGTCTTGAGCAGCCCGCTGTACGCGCCCTTGTAGGTGGGGGTGGCGACGATCAGCAGTTGTGCGGCGCAGACTCGGCCGACCGGGTCGTCGACCGGTGCGCAGCCCACGGCGGGCTCCTCGGTGAAGGTGACACCGGCGATCTCGGCGAGGTCGACCATCTGCCGGTCGACGCCGGCCAGCGCGCCGGCGGCGAGCAGCTCGTCAACGACGGCGACGGCGAGCGCCCGCGACCGGGACCGGGCGTTGGGGCTGCCAACGAGGTTGACGACGACGGGCATCCTGGCCACTCCTTTCTGCCGGGAGATGTCCGGCCGCCGCCACGCGGGCGGCGGCCGTTGACGGGCGGGGGCAGGCCCGGTCAGGCCACTGACCAGAGCTCCGCCGGCGGCAGCGCCGCAGTGCCGAGGTACGCCTCGGTCGCGTCCGGGTCGGTAAACCAGTCGAGGTCACGGGGGTCGGTCAGCCCGTGGGCGAACCGGTCCGCCACCGGCTGATGCGCGGCGGCCGCGGCGAAGATCCGCAAGTGGTGCGGCTGGGGCGCCGACAGCAGGGAGTTGGAGAACCGCTGGGCCGGGCGGCCGTGCGTAGTCCAGAACGTCTCGAAGGTGTCGGCCATCCACTCGGCGGTGAACGGCTCGTCGCCGCGCGTCAGGATGGCCATCAAATAGTGGGCGGCCGCCTTCGCCGCGGAGTTGCCACCTTGGGCGGCGATCGGGTCTTTGGTGGCCAGCACGTCGCCGACGCCGAATGCCAGGCCGCCGCCGGGCAGGCGGGCGACCGGGCGGCGCACCCGGGGCGCGATCCGGCCGTAGAGGGCGCCGCGCGGGTCGGTGAGGGTCACGGTCCGGGCGCGGGCGGCGACGTGTGGTGTGAAGGTCTGGGTCAGGTCGAGGATGAGGTCGAGGGTCTGCTCCGGGTCGAGTCCGCCGGCGGGCCCGCGGTCGGCTGGGCCGCCGATGACCGCTTCCCAGACCAGGATGTCGCAGGTGCCGCCTAGGGTTAGGGCCGGGAAGGCGAAGAACTCACCGATGCCCGGCAATGGCTCGAACGCCATGTGGGGTGCCGGCCAGGCGGGGTCGGGTTGGAAACCGTCGACGTAGGCGGCGGAGATGACCCGCTGCGGGCCGGTGTGCACGATCCGGGCGGGATCGGCCGCGAAGATCTCGCCGAGCTCCCCGCGGCCGGCAGCGACCAGGACCAGCTCGTAGCGACCGCTGGCCGCCAGGGTGTCCACGTCGGCCGCGCTCGCCGCCTGGTAGATGACCCGCGCTCCCTGCTGCTCGGCCATCTCCAGCCAGCCGGACATCTTCAACCGCTGGTCGGTGCTACGCGCGGGCTCCTCCAGGACCGCGTTGAAGGTGATCGCGGGCGTGCCCGGTGGGTCGCACAGGGTGATGCGGCTGCCGGCCAGCGGCGGGGTCGCCAGCTCCCACGGGTTCAGGCCGTACGCACGCTCGGCGGCCAGCGCGGGAGCGAACAGCACCTGAGTGGACAGCGGGCGGCCGCCGCGGAGTTGGTCGGGGGTGACGGCCGAGAACACGGTGACCTCGTAGCCGTGCCGGAGCAGGCTGAGGGCGAGCTGCATGCCGGCCTGGCCGGCACCGATGATGGCGATCTTGCGCATGGAAGTATCTCCTGATGGTGCTGCGGCGCTCCACGCCGGCGGTGGGTGGTTCTGCGGGCGGGCGTGAGACCGCGTCGCGGGGCCTGAGTTGAGTCAGGTGGCGAGCCCGCTCAAAGTCGCTGGAGTCCGTCGAGGACCTGGCGGAGCACGATGTAGCTCTTGGCGGCGTCGCCGTCGGGATGGATGTCCAGCTGCCGACCGAGGTACAGCCGGGCGATCAGCTCGCGGGCCCGGTCGATGGGCAGGCTGCAGGCGGAGGCGAGTTCGGCGACCGAGCAGATGCCGCGTGCTCGGGCTTGCTCGAGTACCGCGCGGGCGGGCTCGGCGAGCAGACCGGCGACACCGGCGTGGTAGTGCGCCGTGACGAGGGTGTGCACCTGCAGCGGCGGGACCGGCGTCCGCTCGGCCCGCGTCGTCGCCGGCGCGGCCGCGGCGAAGAACGTCGCGGCGAATGGCATGGTCATAGGATCAGCTCCTTCTGCAGGTGGGTGGTCAGGTGGTTGATGAGGCGCTCGACCTTGGGTTGGGCGCCGGGCGTGCACACGAAATGGGCCCAACCGCCATCGCGTGGCATCGGCCACTGCTGCCGCAACGGGCCGGGCAGGGGGCGCAGCATGACGGTGATGGCGTCCGGTACCCGCCAGCACGGCCAGCCGATCTCGCCCAGCCTGCGACACGCGTCGGCGGCAAGATCGCGGGCCCGTAGGGCGCGCAGCCGGTGGGCGTCCGGGCCGCGCCGAGCTACCTGGGAGATGCCGTGGTAGAGGCAGATCGAGGTGAGGCCGGGACGGGAACTGCTGATCGTGTTGTCGATGGAGCCGACGTAGGAGGGGACGAGGTCGGAATCCAGCGGGCTTTCGCCGATCAGTACGACGCTGCCGGTCACGGGCGTGCCGTACCACTTGTGCGAGCTGGTGCCGATGCTGTCGGCGCCGCCGGGACGCAGACAGAAGTCGGTACGGCCGCACAGCGCGAGATGCGGCCCGGCGAGGGCTGCGTCGGCGTGGAACCAAGCGGCCGTGATGCCGGCGGCGGCCAGCGCCTGGCGGGCCTGGGGGACGTTGTCGACCGCTTCCGAGGAGGTGGTGCCGATCGTGCACACCACGATGGCCGGCCGGTACCGGTACCGATAGGCGTGCCGCTGCAGGCTGAGGTAGTCCATCTCGCCGTGCGCAAGCGTGCCGACCACCACCACCGGCAGCTGCAGCAGCCCGGCGACTTTGCGCACCGAGTCGTGGGCCGCCGCCGAGCAGTACACCACCGCGCCGGGATGGGCGATCCGGGCCAGCGCCAGCGCATACAGGGTGGACTCGGTGCCGCCGGCGGTCACGTACCCGGACCAGCCCTGCGGCGCTTCGAACAGGCCGGCGAAGTAGGTCAGCGACGCCAGTTCGGCGTCCTTAGCGTGCGCCGGATAGATCCCGACCGTCCGCGGATCCCCATAGTTGTTGATCATGTATTTCAGGAACGGAGCGACCTTTTTGTAACACAGGTCGGTGGAGCGCTGGAACCCCACGTTGGTCGGCTCCGCGGCCGCGATCCGAGCCAGGGCACGCGTCAGCAGATCGTCCAGCGGCTCCACGTGAGTTCCGAGCCGGGCGGCGCCGACGGTGAGTGTCGGGGTCATCGCGTTGCCTGCCGACCGTTCGTCCGGCCGGTGCCGGTGATCTCGCGGCCGCGACGGCGGGATGACGACCGGTCAGCGGGGATGGGCTGACCGGGCTGGCCGCGGTTGGCAACCGCGGTGAGGAAGCGGCGGCCCATGCGGCCGGACGAATCACGACGGGCGACATGTCGCATGGGGAGCCTTTCCGCGCGTCGATCGGCGACCCGGCTAGCGCGACCATGAAGCCGGAAGCCGGTGCCCCTGAGCCTTTCCGAAAAAGGCCGTACGCGGTAGATAGCCACTGTTAGCTACTATTAGGCCGCCTTTGTCCACAGGAGTGCGACGAAGAGTTGGGCGGTGGCGGCGCCGGCCGTCACGAGTCCGCAGCCCCGTGATGGTCCCCGTACCGGTCGCCGGCCACGCCCCTCGTCAGCGGGCTCACGTCCTGGCCGTCACCATCGGAAGTGCCGGTCGACGTCCAACCCGAACATCTCGATTCGCAGGGTCAGCGCCTCGTCCAGGGTGGACACCGGCAGGACGTAGCCCACGCCGGCCGGATCGGCGAAGATCTTGGCCCAATGCTGCCGGTCGCGCTCACGAAAACGCGCCGCCAACCGGTCCTTCATCTGTGGCCAGATGGTGCGGTTGTACTGGTCGCCGAGGCCCGCACCGCTCAGGTCCAGGACGTCCAGCAGCGTTGCGAAAAACGCCTTGTCGATCGCGTCGACCACGACGTAGCCGCCGCAGGCGGTCCGGTACGTGGCGAAGTAGGGGGCGGCCCCGTCGAGTGCCTCGGCCACCAGATGCCGGTTGCGCATCCCGGGCTCGGAGTGGCCGTGCTCGTACTTGCTGAAGGAGATCCGCAGCGAGCGGATGGAGGCGGCGCGGGTGCCGTGCCGTGCGGCGACGATGATGACCTGCTGGGCCAGGCGCTCGTGGGAGAAGTCCACGCCTTTGCGTGCGCGGCGCAGCAGCTCCTTGGTCTGCGCCGCGAGGTAGCGCTGCAACCAGGTCGGAATCTCGGGGGCCGGCCGCTGCCCGTGCGGCCGGCCGGGTTTCACTTCGGTGGGCATCACCGGCTCTCCCCCGTACGTTGGGCCGTCCGGCCCACGGTGGTGGCCGGACGGGAATCGATGTCGTGCAGGTTGTTCGCGCCGGCGTCTATCGCGTAACTGCAGCCCGCCAGTGCCGCGGGTGCCACCTGCATTCGGGTTTGTGGCTGCGAACACGTCGACGGTGATCGTGTACCAGCGGCCAGACGAGAGTTTTCTGGTCCGCAACTTGACCAGGTCATCGATCCTCGGACGGGTCGGCCGTCGGTCCCGCGAGGGACCGTGGTGATGCCAGCTATGACGCCACGCTCTAGTCGTGCTGAGGCTTGCGAATTGATCCTTCCCGATGGCGCTACCCCCCTCTATACTCGCGTCGAGCAGCATGGCCCTTGGTCGCTACTTCAGTCACAGGTAACTACGGCGAAGATCTTAGGGAACTAACTTTCATCAATCAACTAGAAATGCACTTCGAAGACAAATAATTCCACATCAGTAACAGGACTCCATACGACGTGGGTCCGGGAGGTTGACGATGAGCCGGGCCCCACAACGGTCGCTTGGCGAGATTCTCGACGAGCTGTGTCTGCGCCCGCCCGGGCGCGACGCGTACAGCAACACGGAGTTAGCCAAGCTGGTCAGAGATCTCGGCGGCAGTATCACGCCCGGATACCTGTCACTACTACGCACGAGCGTGCGCGACAATCCGACCCTCGAGGTCCTCGAGTACCTCGCCGCCGTGATCGACGTCAGCCCCGCTGTCTTCGTCGGAGGCCGATGCGAACGGCGCGGCGACGAATGGCCCCGCCGCACCTTCTCCAAGAAGCTGAGCCGCCTGTTCGCTGTGGTCTACCCCGCAGAACACGGACCGTGGACCCCGGAAGACGCCGCCGCCGCGATCACCGCCAGGGCCACCTACGGACCGATCTCCCCCAGCTACATCCGTGAACTGCTCGCCCCGCCCGCCGGAACCCTCCCGAACCCCCGCCTCAAACACGTGCTCGGCCTGGCCGAGCAGTTCGGTCTCAGTCAGGATGGCAGCCCGCACGCGGCGTACTTCCTCGACGACGACCTCGCCGCCGTGATCGACGCCGAACTGGCCGACTTCGTCGCACTACGAAGTGCAGGCGTCGTCGAATTCGTGACGCGGCTAGCACAGCACGCCACCGCCTGGCGGCCAGAGCTACGCCAACAGGTCGTCCAAGCATTCACCCAGGCCATCGACCGCGGCGAAACGGACTGGGTCTTCCGGGCACCGGGAGAGCGCCGCAGACTCCATGACCCGCCACCTGGCAGGAAGGGTACCGAGACATGAGCAGCACGGACCGCCGGCAAGAAGAGCTGCGCGACTGGGCGGTCGAAAGGCTCGGGGTACACCTTGACGGCGGCTACCAAGACGCCTGCCGCCGCGTCCTAGCCCTCATGGCGGAGGTACTCGACGCCGAGGTGGTGGTCCGGTTCATCGCCATCCGCAGCCCCGAGCTCACCGGCGGAACCGCCAAGCATGTCGACGGCAGCTACATCGTGTACTGCGCGCGCTCTGGGAGTTGGTATCACCGTTTCGGGGTCCTGCTGCACGAACTGGCGCACAGGCTGCTCGGCCACCCGCCCGTCGAACTGACCTCGCGGGAAGGTCTGCGCCGCTTCCTGCCCCATCTGCCCGACACGATGATCACCCTGATCGCGGGCCGTACCGACCTCGCCGACGACGACGAACGCGACGCGGAGGAACTCGCCGACAGCATCCTCGAACGTCTCACCGACCCGGCACCCCATCCCCGCCAGGCGGGACTCGCGGATCTACCGGCCCACCTACAGCGGGTCGCCGACGCGCTCGAAGACTACGGCCGGGAGGCCCCATGACGCTCGCAAGTGTCCTCTACCTGGGCGGTGCCGCGGCCGGCTCCGCCGCAGTCGTCCTGAAACTGCGTCGGCTGCGCCGATGGGGGAGTCCCCAGCTGTGGGCGATGTGCGTGTGCTACACGCTCGCGGCGACACAGGTGTGGTCGGCCAGCCCCAGCACCATCGCGGTGCTCAACCGGACCACCGGGGTCGCGAATTTCACCGCACTCTTCGCCTACTGTGTGATGACCGCGTTCGCCGGGTCCGCGCTGACCCTGGCGATGCTGTGGCGCTATCCGCCCGCCGAGGCGTGGCCGAAGGTCCGCGCGATCATCGGCGTGTACGCACTGGTGATTGCCGCCATGATCGTGCTGTTCAGCGTGTCGGACGTGCAGGTGGAACGACAGACCGACTTCATGACCTACTACGCCGGCCAGCCGACCATCTGCGCCATGCTGCTGATCTTCGTGACGGCTACCGCCATCGGCGAAGGAATCATCTCCTATGGATGCCTGTCGTGGGCGCGCTCCGACAACTACGCCGACCGTCCATGGCTACGCCGCGGGCTGCTGCTGTTCGGCATCGCCACCGCCGCCGCCACCGTCGAGTTCACCGAAATGTTCGTCGCGGTCAGCCTGGCGGCGTCGGGCGTGCACTGGCTCGACACCGTCAACACCATCCTGCCGATCGTCTTCGTGCTGCCGGGCATGCTGATCGCGCTGGCCGCCGTCGTCCTGCCCGTGTGGGGTCCGCGGGTGCCGGTGTGGCGGGACTGGTGGGGCCGGTGGCGGGCGTATTGGACGCTGCGGCCGATGCACCGGGCTCTGGCCGTCGTCGAGCCGGCGCAGGTGTTTGTGGCGGCAGGGAAGAAGCGCGACCCGTATCACCGGGTCCGCCGGCAGTTGATTGAGCTCGGGGATTTCCGGTGGACCCTCAGCCGCTGGTTCGACCCGGCGGTTGCCGCAGCCGCGCAGCGGCTCGGCGAGCAGGCGGGCCTGTCCGGCGAACAGCTTCAGGCGACGACCGAAGCGGCTCAGCTGCGGGCTGCGCTCACCGCGAGACCGGCCACCGGGGACGCCGTCGCGGGGCAGGCCGGTCTCGAGGACCCCGAGGACGGCACCGACGTGGCCGGTGAGCTTGCCCGGTGGCTGCGGGTCGCGGAAGCCTTCGACGGGCCAGTCGTGGCTGCCGCCCTGCGCCGACCCGCCTCGCAGGCCGCCTCCGCGGCGTCCTGAGCGAAAGGAACTTTATGCCACACCTGACCCATGCGGTGGTGCTCGGCGCCGGGGTGGCCGGTGTCCTCGCCGCGGCGGCCCTCGCCGACTTCGCCGACCGGATAACCGTCATCGAGCGGGACCCGCTACCGCAGGAGCCGGCGCACCGGGCCGGGCTGCCCCAGGCCCGTCACGCCCACCTGTTGTGGTCGGGTGGCGTCCGGGCGGTCGACCAACTGCTTCCCGACACGATCGACGGCCTCGTCGACCGGGGGGCGCATCGGATCAACGTGGGTGCCGACTTCGTGTGCCTGACGGCCCACGGATGGCTGCCACGTGTCGCCGGCACCGATTTCGCGATCACCTGCACCCGGGATCTGCTGAACTGGCACCTGCTCGACCGGGTACGGCAGCTTCCGCAGGTCAGGATCCGTGACGGCGCCGACGTCGTCGGCCTCACCGGTGGCCCAGGACGGGTCACTGGCGTTCAGGTACACGACCGGGGCAGCGACACCACCGAACAGATCAGCGCCGATCTGGTCGTCGATGCCACCGGCCGCGGCTCTCGGGCGAAACAGTGGCTGGCCGCGCTCGGTGTTCCCGGTGCCGACGCGGTCCGGGAACAGGTCATCGACGCGGGCCTGACCTACGTCACGCGGATTTTCCACGCGCCGGACCAGGCAGCGAACGGTTTCCCCCTGGTGTCGGTGCAGACCGATGTGCCGACCAACGGGCCTGGCAAGTCGGCGAGCCTGGTCCCGATCGAGGGCAGCCGGTGGCTGGTGACGCTGGCGGGCACCCGCGGCCATGAGCCACCCCACGACGAGGCGGGTTTCCTCGACTTCGCGCGGACTCGGGTCCGGCACCCGGTCATCGCAGACCTCGTCTCTGGGCTTAGCCCGGCGACGCCGATCTACACGTCGCACAGCACCTCCAACCGGCGACTGTATTTCGAACGTCTGCGGCAGTGGCCGGACGGGTTTGTGGTACTCGCCGATGCCCTCGCCACGTTCAACCCGATCTACGGTCAGGGCATGTCCGCGGCCGCCCGGACCTGCCTCGCGCTGCGGGCGAGGGTGCAGTCCCGTGGTGTCCGTACGGGCAGCGGCCGGGGGTTGCAGCGGGCCATGGCCCGCACGGTGCAGGGAACGTGGGATATGGCCACCGGTGTGGACGTGTTTTATCCCCACGCTGGGGACGTCTCGCCGAGCCTGGCTGAGCGGCTCAGCCTGATCTACGTGAATCGGGTGATCCGGGCGGCGATCGACCGCGATGATGTTGCGGCGGCGTTCCTTGAGGTGGTGTCGTTGAGCGCCCCGCCTACCCGTCTCGCGAGCCCTTCGGTTCTGCTCGCCGCGCTGCGGCCCCATCGCGGTTCGGCTAGGGCGTCAGCTAAACCCACGCTAACCGATGACGAACTCCGCCGCGCTTTTGTCGACCGTCCAGCTCGCGGGATGGGCCGGCTGACGGCGAGCGGTGGCAGTCCGACTGGTGCGGAGGGTGCCGATCAACACCCGGCAGGCGATTGATAGTCGCAACGCACTCGAGTCGAGTCGCTTCAACGGGCGGGTTCGTGATCAAGCACGCACCTCGACGTGCCTTGCCGCGCAGATCGCACCGAGTCCGATCACGTTTGTTCATCGTGCCGGCCAGGTATCGGCCCGTCCGGATCGGTTCTGGATGTCTGCTCGACACTTCGTTGCGCTTCGGCGATCCCTATCGCGGTGAGCTGCCACCGCTTTACCCAGTGGCCGCTGTCCCGGCCGACTTCCGCCGAGCAGACCAGACCCGCCGCACGCAACGCGAGCAGGTCTCGAACGCGATGTTTACTGCCGGCTACCCATACGCACCCCTGGTTGATGCTGGCTACGGCCGTACCGCACATCGCGATTAGCAGACGTACTTGCGCATCGGTTAGCGACAACACGGGCTATCTCCCTTCTGGCAGAGCGCTGACGCGGCAAGCTGATTCAACGGTTGTCAGATCGGCCAGCGGCGACCGCCTACCGGCCCGGGTAGACCGAACCGCAGCCCAGTCGATTGCCGGGTGGGCAAGCAGCGCGTCCAGGTCCCCGACGCGGATCAACGGCACGTCGGGTGGCGCTTTGCGGGATCTCCACGAGAGAAGGACCCACGTGGCCGGCGTCAGCAATCCGGCGCGTAGCAGATGATCCAGGTCAGACCGTCGGACCCTGAGGTACTCGGCGGCCTCGTCGCGCATGAATAGACGCCCGTCGCGGACGGCTCTTACCAGGGCGGCCCGGTCGTTGAACGTCTCCAGCGCCCGAGCGTCGTAGACGGCGTTGCCCTCATACTCGCCTACCGCCTTGATCAGGCCCATCCGGTCGAGTTCCAGGAGCATCCGCGGTTCGACGTGCATGTCGAACCGGATGGACAACCCCGCCGCGGCTCGGGGGGCGCCGACGCCGAGCCGTGTTTCTACAGCGGCCCGAATTTCATCCTTGCGGGTGAGCACGTCATCGACCACAGCGGCCGGCCAACGCCGGGTCACCGGATCCGGTTCAGGGATCAACCCGGCCTGGACCGCCCGGTTGAACACCCGGGCGGGAAGGCCGATCCGGGCGGGGAACTGCCGAGGACCGAACGTGAGCGGTCGCCGTGTCTTGGAGGGGCTCATGTGACGCACCATCGACAGCCCTTAGTCAAGGCCCGCCGCATCACCATGGAACCCGCCCTTTCCGCCTTGTCCGCATCTTGGCGGCACCCCGAAAGGGCGGTACGGCAGAGTCAGGACGCATCGATACGGGTACAGGTGAATGAACTGGAGCAGCAACTCGCGGTGCTCCAGTTCGACGCCCTACGGCTTGCAACCGACGCCACCGTACTGGTCGATCTCGTGCAAGTCGGTTTCCGGTTTCCACTCAGTCACCGTGACCAAGCCCGGCTCGACGAATTTCAGGCCATCGAAGAACCGGGCCATGCGAGCGGCGCTGCGCAGGTGGTATTGCGGCACGGCGGACAGGTTCCAGAGCCGGGCGGCTTCGATGACCTCGGGTGTGCCGTCGGTGGCGTCGCACATGCCGAAGTAGCTGCCGCGCGGCACGGCGTCCATCAAATTCTTGACGATGCCCTGCGCGACGGAGTCCTCCTCAACGTGACCGAGGACGCCCATGAACAGGACGGCGACCGGTTGGGAGAAGTCCAGAATCTTGCCCGCCTCCGCAAGGACCCGTTCCGTGTCGTACATGTCTGCGTCGACGTAGCCGGTCACGCCCGCCGGGTCGCTGATGAGCAGGGCGCGGGCGTGCACGAGCACGAGCGGGTCGTTGTCGACATAGACGATCTTGCTGTCCGGGGCCACCGACTGGGCGACCTCGTGCGTGTTGTTGGCCGTGGGCAGGCCGGTGCCGACGTCCAGGAACTGCCGCACACCCGCCTCGCCGGCCAGGTAACGCACCGCCCGGACGAGGAAGTCGCGGCTCAGCCGGGCGTTCTCGGCGAGCGCCGGCTGGCCGACGAGAATCTGCTCGCCGACCGCCCGGTCGGCGGCGAAGTTGTCCTTGCCGCCCAGCAGGTAGTTCCAGATCCGCGCGGTCTGCGGAATGGAGGTATCCAGTTTCAGGGTTTCCTGCTCTTCGTCCGCCATGTGTGCATCCTTTTCGATTTCTTCGATTTTCGGACAGCCCGGTGTTTCGTGGTGCGCGCTCGCGTCCGGGGGTGACGTCCGTCGGGAACCTCGCCTTGCGCGGGCTGGGGGTGATGCCGCCAGCATCACCACGGTGGGTAGAAGACATGCCGGTGCGCCCGGGCCCGGCCGTACCGGACGGTCGTGATGGGGTGGTCACGGCCATCCCCAGGTGTCCAGGACGGCCGCGATCAGCGACCAGTGCTCGCCGGGTAGGGGGGTCCGCAGGCTGGTGTGCGGCTGCATACCGGGGATGTCGTAGAGGTCGGTGACGACCAGGTGGTACGGGTGCTCGGCGAGCATCATGACTTCCAGTGGCACGCCGTGCCGGGATACCTCGTCCATCAAGGCCCGGCAGGCCCTGGGACGCAGTTGACCCGCCCGTTTTACCGACATCCGGCTGATGCTCGGCGGGACCTGCGTGTGCGGGTGCAGGAGGCCGTACTCGGCGGAGATGAGCCGGACCCGGCCGCGGTGACGCGGATGCTTGGCCAGGCGCTCGCGCAGGAGGGGTAGGCAGCCGCCCTGGTACAGGTTCCACGCCGGGACGAGCTGGTTCCGCTCCCGCGCGTCAGCGGTCGCCGAAACGAAGATCATGCGGCTGGCGATCGGGTCGTCCGCGTCGGCCCACCGCAGCGGCGTCGTGGTGGTCATCCCTGGATCACCGCCAGCCGTGTCCAGGTCGGCGGAGTGACGCACTCGGCCTGCGGGCGGGGGCTATGCATCCACCCGTACACCTCGTCGAACACCCAGCTACCCGGACATGTGAGGGCGAGGCAAGGGCGCTCGGCGCCGATCCGAGGCGTGTCCCAGCCCAGCCCGGCAGCCAAGCGCCGGCCGGCAGAATGGCGCTCACGCATCGGAGCCCTGCGGGTCCGCGAGCAGATCCAGCAGCACTGCCGTTGCCTCGTGCAGTTGCTGGGTGGACTGGACGTCCAGCTCTGCGGTGCTGCGGGTCCACGCCGTGCTCACCACCACGGTTGGAAGCCGCCCGGCCTCCTGGACCAGGAGCAGGTGGATGGGATGTTCCTGGTGGCCGACGGTGATTTCCTTGCTGGCGTGCCGGCGCGCCACGCTGTAGAGCTGGGCCGGATCGGCGATCGTGCAAGTCTGCGGGTCGCACCAATGTGGATGGCTCACTGGTCAGACCCTCGCGAGGCGTGGGTGCGAGGCAGCCGGCCGGCGACCGCCCGAGGGCACTCCGTACAGGCCATCCAGCCGCCACAGTTGGGACACCAGCGCCTGGGGCCACGCATCGCCCACCCGGCCGCGGCCCCTACGACGAGCGCGACGAGCGCGATGAAGGTCGTGAGCATCGGTGGCTCCTTTCGCAGGGGGTGGCTGTTGTCCCGCCGGCGCCGTCACGGTCCAACCGCCGCGGCGGGCGTGCTGTGCGCGGATAGCCCGAAGCGCGACGGGTGCCGCGGGGTTCGTCACGGGGGTTCCGCTTCGCTGTCGAAGGAATGGGGAGACGAGGGGGGTGGTGTGGCGCCCCCCCT
>Ga0307508_10001766_pt1 | contig 24027 bp, 8 predicted proteins | sample 9_EM_MG_FD_203089 | JGI IMG/M metagenome (GOLD analysis project Ga0307508, IMG submission 203089) | Populus trichocarpa ectomycorrhiza microbial communities from riparian zone in the Pacific Northwest, United States - 9_EM | ecosystem: Host-associated > Plants > Roots > Unclassified | place... | reverse complement strand
AGCCGACATAGCTGCGCACGATGTCGCTGTTGGCCACGCCGCTCTTGACGGGCAGTGCCGCATCGAGCCGGCCGAGCACGGGTTGCACGGCCTTCAAGTAGTGCCCCACCAGCGCCAAGCCGGCCACCGGGGTGAGGTCGTAGTCGAGTTGCTTGACGATCAATTGGCGCATGGGCTTCGGTGGGCTGGGCGATATCCAAAACAATACCCCGACTCAACTCACCCGCAGCGTGATCCGCCTTCACGATCATCCCTCACCAATTCGTCCATCACATCAACAACTTGGCGACTCCAGCGTTCGGCAGCGTCACGGATTCAGGAAAGAGTGTGGAAAATTTAGAGGACTACGAGCAAAGCTCCCAGGCACTAATGGAGCTTGTTCATTGTGACCCGCCCACTGGTGCACGGCTTGCGCTAGTAATACTTGTCTCGGCACGTGGGGACGTGCATCTTCGCGCCTTTGCGTTCAACATGCTCTATCGAGCCGACCGACAGAACGCGTTCAACTACATGCGGGAATATGCCTCGTCTAGCGAGCCCCAAGTTTTTGCTGCGATGCTTGACGAGGTGGCTGATGATGCTGGCTTGCTGACAACATCGGAGGAACTCCAGGGAATCGTTCGCTTCCTGTCTGCTTCTATGAAGGAGCGAGGCCGGGGGACATCGGAACCCGCACAAGGGAGGATCGAATCGTTCAGTAGCACATATGCGTCATTCTTGAAGTGCTGATCAGTGGGGCATGGGTCACCTGCAAGAGGGTGAGAGCACGCGTAACAGGGAAGCGGTCAGGTCTTGCAATCCAACATCATCGCTAGGCCAGCGAGATAGATTCGAAAAGCGCAGCTCGGCCTACAAACTCTCCCCGTCTCAAGTACATAGCCCAATGGCCTCCTACTCTCCCGCGGCAACAGATTTCTCCGCCCTGCCGCCCGCAGTCCACCGCGCCTCGACCATCGTCTTCAACGACCTGAAGTCCTTCCTAGCCCGCCAGACGCAGTTCTACGACGGTTACTCCTACGGCCAGAGCGGCACGCCGACCTACTACGAATTGGCTCACGCCATTGCCGAGTTGGAAGGCGGCGGCAAGGCTGTGCTGGTGCCGACCGGCATGGCGGCCATCGCCCTGGTTAATGCCACGGTGCTGAAGGCCGGTGACCATGTGCTGCTGCCGGCCGGTGCCTATGGCAGCTCACTCGAAGCCCTGCACCGCCTGTTCGGCAAATGGGGCGTGAGCCACTCGCTCTACCCGAACGATGCAGGTGCCGGCGTCGAGTCCTTCATCCAGGCCAACACCCGGCTGCTATGGCTCGAAAGCCCATCGTCTTACTTCTATGAGCTGCAAGACGTGCCCGCCCTCACCGCTGCGGCTCGGGCACGGGGCTTGCGGGTCGCCATGGACAACAGCTGGGCCACGCCGCTGGGCTTCAAGCCACTAGCGCACCGGGTCGACTACTCGGTGCAATCGCTAACCAAGTACGCCAACGGACACTCCGACTTGCTGATGGGCAGCATCACCACGCGCGACGAGACGCTGTACCAAGGCCTGCGCGACACGGCCGAGCACCTGGGCTACTGCGTCTCGAGTGACGATTGTTTTTTGGTGCTGCGCGGCTTGGCCACGCTCGGCTTGCGCCTGGAGCGGCAGGCTGCATCGGGTTTGGCCGTGGCGGAGTGGCTGGCACAGCACCCCGCGGTCGAGGGCGTATATCACCCGGCGTTGCCAAGCGACCACGGCCACGCGTTGTGGAAAGCGCAGCACACACTCGGCAACGGCCTGCTGTCTTTCACGCTGAAGCAAGACGGCCTGGAGCCGGTGGAGCGCTTTGCCAATGCCTTGAAGATGTTCAAGATCGGGCCGGGCTGGGGCGGCACACACAGCCTGGTGGCGGCCTACCCCCCGCAAGACGCCGCAACGTCGACACCGATATCGCTCGACCGCTGGCTCATTCGGCTGAGCATCGGGCTCGAGAGCGCGAGCGAGCTGCTGGGTGACCTGGCGCAGGCGCTCGAACTGGCCACAGGCCTTGCACACGGTCCAACGAGGTAAGCCATGCCACCGCTGAGTTATGAACTGATCAACCATTTCAAGGAGCTGCAGCCCGCCCTGCTGCACCATCAGCTCGAAGCGACACTGAACCCTCAAGACTTCTCGCTGGAAGTGCGCCATGGCTCGCAACGCATGGTCTTGCACCCACAGTTCACGCAGCCGACCAAAGACGCCGTGGTCTATGTGTCCATGTTTTCACAGGCAGTGAAGCGCTTCATCGGCTGGCGCCCCGCCTACGAGCGCTCGTGGCCCCTGTCGGTGGAAAAGATCGAGTTCAAAAAATTCATGAACGCGCACCTGCTGCCCACACCACGGTACTGGCGAGCCCCGGCACCCGGCATGCCGCACGTGATTGTGAAGAAGAATTGCTCTTCGTTCAGCGAGGGCATACGCGGCCCCTTTGCCGATGCCTCCGGCATCACCTTGAATGCCGAGCAGGGCGAATACTTCGAAGAGTTCACGCCAGGCAACATCATCAAGATCTGGTACTGGAACAGCGAGCCCATCGCCATCGAAGAGACCGAAATGCTCAGCGTGATCGGCGACGGCATCTCGAACATCGGCGACATCATTGCCTGCCACGTCCACATGCTGGGCCTCAAGGGCCACAACCTGAAGCAGTACGAGTCGTTTCTCGCCTACCAGGGCAAGACGCTGAAGACCGTGCTCAAGCGCAACGAGGTGTGTGCCATCGAGTTTCGCTACAACAGCGAGCTGCCCACGCTGCGCATGCGCGACATCCGGGTAGGCGAAGAGCCGTTCTATGGTCTCGAGGGCCTGCTCAAAGCCGCGGGGCATCACCTGTGGAACGCCATCCCTCAAGATCGCCGCAACGACGTGGTGTTTTCGGTCGACGCCATGCTCGACCGTCAAAAGAGGCTGTGGTTCCTCGAGCTGAACGCCAACCCCTATGTGCACCCCTATGTCTACCCCCACATGATGCGCAGCATCAAGAACACGCTGGCGTCACGCCAGAGTACAGCGCAGGCCTGACACACGATGCCCAACGACTCGATCGAAGCACTGTATGAAGAGAGCCGAGCCTTCATCTCGGCTCACCAGCCCAATCACCCCGGCTCGTTCGAAGCGGCCAATACCTTCATCTACAAGCTGCGAACGCATTCGTCTGCGGCCTCACTGATTCAGTTGTTCGAGAGTGGCGCCGATTTCGAGCCGGGCGCCTTCAAGCGCATGGTCATCGACACCGAGGTGCAGCTCGAGAAAATGATGGCCCGGGAATACATCGCCGGCCATGCCGATTGCATCGAGCCCGAGATGCGCGACGGCTATCCGATGGCCCGCAAGGAAGCCGAAGCCTTGGCGCTGGACGGGGGTGAATGGCTCTACTTCGTGGGTTGCGGCGCAGCCCCGCTCACGGCCATGCGCTACCACGACATTTGCGCGGCCCACGTGGTGTGCATCGACCAGGATGCAGAAGCCTTGCGTCTTGCCGAGCAGATGCTGCAGCAACGCTACGGTGCCGCCGTGGTGGCGGCGAGTTTCAGGTTCATGCACACCAGGGCCGAATCGCTTGAGCTGGCCCGGCGCAGCGTCAAGCACCTCTTGCTGGCGGCGCACTGTCGGCACAAGGAAGCGCTCATGCTCCAACTGGCACCCTCGCTGGCCGATGATTGCCGGGTGCTGGTAAGGCTACCGCTGGGTTTGTACCGCCATGTCTACGACAGCGTCGATTTCGATCAGTGCCCGGAGTACCGCGAAGCACTGAGGGTGGACGACGCGGCCGAACCTTTTTGCCAAGCCGCATTGCTGACTGTCAAGTGCAAAGATTCTCCAATCGCGCAGGCAACCGGCAAGGCGTCTTTCACAGGCGCCGAGGCTTGACGCCAGGGATCGGAAAGAACACAACGATGCAGGCCGTCCTCCTGATGCTCTCTGGCGGGCTCGACAGCACCTACCTGCTGCACCACTACCTCACCCGCACTGACCTGGTGGTGCATGCGCACCACATCGCCATCCAGTACCCGCAGCAACCGCGATGGCGGGCCGAAGCCGCGGCGGTGAAGCGCATCGTCGACCACTGCCGCACCCACTACCGTGCGTTCGAGTTTTCGGAATCGGCGTTTTCGCTGGGTTTCACAGGTGACGTGGGGTGGGACTCCGACTTGCAGCTGCTGGTGGCGTCGAAAGTGGTGCCGAGCATTCAGGCGGAGTACGTCACCGTGGCCCTGGGCTGGAGCATGGAAGACCAGCGGCACCCGCAGGTGGTCGAGCGCGGCAGGCGGCAGGTCACGCCCAATCTTTGGCGCGCGCTGTGGGCCAGCATCAACAACAACGCGCGCATCAATCCGGAGCTGGCCATGCCCCTGCTGGCACAGCAGCTCACCAAGGGCAAGATGCTGCAAACCCTTCCCCGAGAGCTTGCACGCCTGTGCTGGTCGTGCCGGGGGCGCTCACACCACGACATGCTCAAGCATCCGTGCGGTCGCTGCCACGCCTGCGTGTTCAACCTGCAGGCGCTTGCGGCTGCGGGGCTGAATACCGCGGAGTGGCCCAATCTGGCAGCGCCCGGCTGACCCTCCCGACAACCCCGCCCGAACTTTTTTTCTTCAATCGGCTAAACAAACCGGCGTTGGTCTGGATGTATTGGTGCACAAGCCACCCTTTTGGGTGGAACCAACACATCTAGCACGGGGTGGGAACATCATGGTAGCCATCGTCAGCGGCGACAGCCTGGGTTTGAGCTTGACTTCACTGGCCACGCTCGGCCAGCGAGGCACGACCGGCAACGCCAGCCAGGGCCGCAACGGCGAAGCCGTCTACGTCAACGCCGCCAACGGCAACCTGGTGCTGCAAGACCGCGACGAGTACCTGGTCGGCCACGGCCTGTCCGCCGTGGCACTGCGCACCTACAACAGCCAGGGCCTGTTCACCGACGACAACGGCGACAACTGGTCCAACGGCGTGTTTGCCCAGCAGCTCCTGCTCGCCGGCACCGTCAACACGGCAGGCAGCACCCTCACCCGCACCGACCGCGATGGCGCCCAGGCCGTCTATGCCTACGACGCGGCCAGCTCGTCGTACATCAGCAGCGAAGGCGCGGGCGCCTTTGACCGCATCACCTACGACAGCGCCAACAGCCAATACATCTGGTCAGATGGGAGCTCCGGGCTGCAAGAACGCTATGAGTCCGCAACCGGCCGGATCCTGTCGTCGACCGACACGCTCGGCAATTCGCTGACCTACGGCTACACCGGGGACCTGCTGACCCTCGTCACCGACGCTTCCGGAGAAACGCTGCACTTCAGCTACACCGGGAACAACCTGACCGAGGTGCACACGGTCGACAGCAACGGCGCCACGCTCACCCGCACCCGCTACGACTACGACACCAGCAATCAGCTGAATCGGCTGAAACAGGTCACCGTCGACCTGAGCCCCGAAGACAACAGCATCGCCGACAACAAGGTCTACGTCACCACCTACACCTACGACGGCACCAGCAAGCGCGTCGAATCCATCACCCAGACCGACGGCACCCACCTCACCTTCGGCTACGAGCTTGTCGGGGCAGACTGGCGTGTGTCCAGCGTGACCGATGCACTCGGCCACGCGACCGGCTTCGACTACACCGTCAGCGGCCACATGGTGATGACGGACGCCCTGGGCAAGGAAACCACCTTCAGCGTGGATGCCGAGGGTCGGCTGACCCAGGTCACCTCGCCCGTGCCCACCCCAGGTGCCGCGGCCCCAAGCACCACCTTCGCCTACGACACCGAAGGCAACCTCATCCAGGTGACCGATGGCGAGTTGCACACCGTCGGCATGGGGTATGACACCCAAGGCAACCAGACCTTGCAGCGTGATTCAGCGGGCAACACCGTCACCCGCACCTACGACGCGCACAACCAGCTCGCCACCGAAACCCTCTACGTCGTACCCGACCCCGACGGTGCGGGGGCGGCCACGGCCAGCCAGCCACTCACCAGCCGCTACACCTACGACGCGACCGACAAGAACCTGCTGCGCTTCGTGCTGACACCCGAAGGGCGGGTCACCGAATATCGGTACAACGCCTACGGCGAACGCACGGCCAGCATCCGGTACGCAGCCGCTGGCTACCCTGTCTCGGGGCTCAGCACTTCTGCTGTGCCTTCTGAAGCTCAGATGACTGCATGGGTCAACGGGCAAGACCGCACCCGAACCCAGCGCACCGACTTCTCCTACGATCATCGAGGCCAGCTGCAATCCAGCACGGCCTACGCCGCCGTCGATGCGAATGGCGACGGCGTAGCCGGTCCCACGGCATCGATCACCCAGTACGTCTACAGCCAGACCGGGCAACTGCTCAGCACCCTCTCGCCTCGCGAGGGCAGCACTGTGTTCACCTACGACGGCCTGGGTCGCCTGAGCACCAGCACCGACGCACTCCAACGGACCACCGTCAACCTCTACGACGACGCCAACGGCACCAGCAAAGTCACGCTGGTCAACGGCCTGGCGACCACCAGCACCTATGACGCCGCCGGGCGCCTGGTCAGCGTGCGGCAGAGTACCTCCGAATCGCCCAACCTCGGCGAAACCAAGTACTTCTACGACGACGACAACCGCCTGGTGATGACGCAAGACCCCACCGGCGTGCGCCAGTGGATGCTCTACGACGCCGCCGGTCGCAAGGTGGCCGACATCGACGGCAATGGATCGCTCACGGAGTACAGCTACAACAAGAGCAACCAGCTCACGCGGACCACGGCCTATGCCAAGGCCATCGTCACCAGCACCCTGGTCAGCGGCACGGGCCTTCCCCTCAACCCGTCGCTCGACTCGATCCGCCAGCTTGACGCTGAGCACGACCGGTCTGCCTGGCAAGCCTACGACGCAGCCGGCCGGCTGGTGCTGTCGGTCGATGCGCAGGGCTACGTCACCCAGGTGACGTATGACGGTGCATCGCGCGTCATTGCGCAGCAGCAGTTCGCCAACCCCATCGACCCAGCATCGCTGGGGGCCGAGCCATCCACCTCCGCCATTGCGCCAACCCTGAGTGCTGACGATCGCATTGCCCACAAGTTCTACAGTGCAGACGGGCTGTTGGCCTCTGAGCTGGACGCCGAAAACTACTTCACCGAGTACGGCTACGACTCGGCCGGGCGCCTGACATCCACGACACGGTATGCCACGCCCATGGTGGGCCAGCTGGCCGATGCGTACACCCCACCCAGTGTGATCGACGTTGGCACGACACCGCCCGCCGGCGCCTATGTCATTCGCGATGGCGATACCGGCACCGGGACCGGCACAGGCAGCTCGAGCGGCCCGCTCGACGGGGCGGCGCTGACCAACAAGTTCAATGCCTATAAAGCCGTCGACGAAGTCGCCGCCGTGACCGACCTGGTGGACTTGATCCGCTCCGCCGGGCCCATGCTGAAGGCGAGCGGCTTCGATGGCGTGGCCTTGCTGCGCAGCTGGACGAGCAACCTCCCGGCAAACGCGCCCCTGCTGGCCACCCTGGCATCGCTGGGCGTGGTGTTCTCCGACGACGGCAGCGCCTCTTCGGACCTCTACGTCGGCAACAGCGGCAGCAACACATTCGCGGGCGGGGCCGGCGATGATGTGATCGACGGGGGCTCGGGGGCCGACGCTCTCGGCGGCAACGACGGCAACGATACGGTCATCGGCGGGGCGGGTGCTGATGAACTCTGGGGGGACCACGGCAACGACGTCTTGCAGGGCGGAACTGGAGCCGACACGCTCATCGGTGGTGGTGGCAACGACACGCTCGATGGCGGCCAGGGTCGCGACACCCTGTATGGTGGATCCGGCGCCGACACCTACCTCTTTGGCTATGGCTCTGGTCAGGACCTGATCAACAACTACGACGAGGATGCTGCGGGCACCTATGCCGACACCATCTTGCTCGGCGCAGGCATCACGGCCGCAAACGTCACCTTCTTACACGTCGGCAATGATCTGGTTGTCAGCCTGAACGGCACCGACGATCGTTTGACGGTCGGCGGCTACTTCCTGGACGACGGCACTTCTCTGTCTCGGCTTGAGATCGTCCGCTTCGCCGATGGCACGAGCCTGGGTTATGCCGATGTCAAGGCGCGCTCGCTGCTTTCCACATCGGGTGACGACATCCTCGCAGGCTTCGTCACCGGCGACACCATCGTCGGCGGAGCGGGTGACGACACCCTGATTGGCGATGACGGAAATGACACCCTGGTGGGCGACGCGGGTGATGACATTCTCTACGGCGACGACGACAACGATCTGCTGCAAGGAGGCTCCGGCGCCGACCGGCTCTATGGCGGCAACGGCAACGACACGCTGGATGGCGGCCAGGGTAACGACACCCTGATGGGCGACTCAGGTGCGGACACCTATCTGTTCGGATATGGCTCCGGCCAGGATCTGGTCAACAACTACGACGAGGATACGCTCGGCACCTATGCCGACAGCATCCTGCTCGGCGCTGGCATCACGGCCGCAAACGTCGCCTTCTTACACGTCGGCAATGATCTGGTTGTCAGCCTGAACGGCACCGACGATCGTTTAACGGTCGGCGGTTATTTCTTGGGCGACGGCACTTCTCTGTCTCGGCTTGAGATCGTCCGCTTCGCCGATGGCACGAGCCTGAGTTATGCCGATGTCAAGGCGCTCACGCTGTCCTCAACAGCCGCAGACGACAGCCTGAGCGGCTTTGACACCGACGACACACTGTCCGGAGGCGATGGCGATGACCTCCTCGGGGGGGCAGACGGCAACGACACGGTCATCGGCGGGGCGGGCGCTGACGGGCTCTGGGGGGGCGACGGCAACGACGTCTTGCAGGGCGGAGCTGGAACCGACACGCTGTACGGCGACGACGGCAACGACACGCTCGATGGCGGCCAGGGCCGCGACAGACTCTACGGTGGCGCGGGCGCCGACACCTACCTCTTTGGCTACGGCTCAGGCCAGGACGTGATCGTCAACTACGACGAAGATGCTGCAGGCACCAATGCCGACACCATCTTGCTCGGCGCAGGCATCACGGCTGACAACATCACGCTCACACAGGTCAGCAATGATCTGGTGGTCAGTTTGAACGGTACCAACGACTACCTGACGGTCAACGGTTACTTCCTTGACGAAGGCACCTCTCCCCATCTGGTGGAGATCATCCGTTTCGCCGATGGCACGAGCCTGGGTTATGCCGATGTCCAAAGCCGCCTGGTCGCCACCCCGGCCGGGCAAATGGTGCAGGGCAGCTCGGCAGACGACGTGCTCAGTGGCAGCGCCGGCAACGACGGAATGGACGGTGGCGCCGGCAACGACACCTACCTGTTCGGGTATGGCTCGGGGCAAGACTTCATCAGCAGCTACGACGACACCACCCCCAACAAGCTCGACACTGTGCAGTTGGGCGCCGGTATCGGGCTGAACGATGTGGTGCTCGCTCGTGAAGACAACGACCTCATCATCACCCTGGCGGGCAGCGGCGACGTGCTGTGCGTCGCCCACCACTTCCGCAGCAGCCAAGAGCAGGTCGAGCAGATCCGCTTCGCCGATGGCACCACCTGGAACACCGCGGCGATCAATACCCGGCTGCTCACCGGCAGCGCAGACAGCGATGTGCTCTACGGTGGCAGCGGCGACGACAGCCTGGACGGCGGGGCCGGCTCCGACGAACTGTATGCCGCAGACGGCAATGACACCCTCATCGGAGGCGGTGGCAGCGACACGCTGTATGGCGGCGCGGGCAATGACAGCCTGAGCGGCGGCAGCAGTGATGACTTCCTCTACGGAGACACCGGCAACGACGTGCTCGATGGCGGCACCGGCAACGACGTCATGGATGGTGGTGCCGGCAACGACACCTACCTGTTCGGGCACGGCTCGGGGCTGGACATCATCAGGAGCTACGACGACTTCACGCCCAACAAGCTCGACACCGTGCAGCTGGGTGCAGGCATCGGGCTGAACGATGTGGTGCTCGCCCGTGATGGCAACGACCTCGTCATCACCCTGCCGGACAGCGGCGACATGCTGCGCGTGGCCAACCACTTCCGCAGCAGCCAAGAGCAGATCGAGCAGATCCGCTTCGCCGATGGCAGCACCTGGAACACCGCGGCGATCAACACCCGGGTGCTCACCGGCAGCTCAGGCAGCGATGTGCTCTACGGTGGCAGCGGCGACGACAGCCTGGACGGCGGGGCCGGCTCCGACCAGCTGTATGCCGGAGACGGCAACGACACACTCATCGGAGGCAGTGGCAGCGACACACTGTATGGCGGCGCAGGCAATGACAGCCTGAGCGGCGGCACCGGCAACGACGTCATGGATGGTGGTGCGGGCAACGACACCTACCTGTTCGGGCGCGGCTCGGGCCAGGACACCGTCAACAGCTACGACGACACCACCCCCAACAAGCTCGACACCGTGCAGCTGGGTGCAGGCATCGGGTTGAACGATGTGGTGCTCACTCGTGATGGCAACGACCTCGTCATCACCCTGCAAGATACCGGGGACACACTCCGCATCCGCAGCCACTTCCGCAGCAGCGAAGAGCAGATCGAGCAGATCCGCTTCGCCGACGGCAGCACCTGGAACACGGCCACCATCAGCGCAAAGGTCACCGAGCCGCCGCCGGCAGAGACCGAAACAGACACGCCCCCCCCCGCGCCCAGCCACCTGCTGTTCAGCCAAGTCGGCAGCGACCTGCATATCCACAACCTCGACACCGACACCACCAGCGTTGTGCACGAGTGGTATGCCGCGGACCACACACGGGTCGACCTGCTCACCGAATCCGGCCCTGCGCTCGCCCCTGTGCGAGACCAGTCTTCGCGCCTGCTGTACAACGCGCGTGGCCAGGTGGTCGCACAACTCGACGCCGAGAGCTACCTCACCGAGAACGTCTACGACGCGAACGGCAACCTGAGCACCACGATCCGCTACAGCCAGCCCGTCACCGCGACGGTGGATGCTTCCACACGCATCACCGACATCCGCCCCGCGTCCGACCCGAAGGCACAAACCACCACCACCGTCTACGACGAACTCAACCGCATCAAGAAGCAGATCAACGCGGAAGGCACGGTCACCCAGTACGAGTACGACGAGGTCGGCAATCTGGTGTCCACCATCAAGGCCCTGGGCGAGCCGGAGGTGCGCACCCTCAATGCACGCTTCGACCAGCAAGGCCGCCTGACCGGCGAGCTGTCGGCCGAAGGTGCCGCCAAGCTCACCGGCAACCTCACGCAGGCCGAGGTCGACGCCATCTGGCGCCAATACGGCCTCACCCACACCTATGACGCGGCAGGCCGGCGCACCAGCACGACAGACCAGCGCACCAGCCCGACCGGCTCGGCCGGGTTCACGACCCTGCTCTTCTACGACGCCGATGGCCACCTGGCCTTCAGCGTCAACCCGCTGGGCGAGGTGGAGGGGCGCCAATACAACGATCTGAACCAGCTGAAGTCGACCGTCCGCTACAACGGACGCTTGGGCGCCGCGACGCTGGCCGGGCTCACCGGCGGCTTGGTCACCAGCGCGCTCGAAACCACATTCGGCGCCCTGCGCGACATGGATCGCGACAGCGTCACCGGCTACGCCTACGACACACGCGGCCAGCTCGCTTCAACCACCGATGCGATCGGCACCGTCACTCGCCAGAGCTACAACGCGTTCGGTGAAGCCAGCACCACCACCACCCTGCAAGACGGCCAAGAGGTCGAACAGACACGCATCTATGACCACCGCGGCCTGAACACCCGCACGGTGAGCGACAGCAACGGCATCGCTGCGCTCACGCGCACCACCTACGATGCCTTTGGCCGCGTGACGAGCAGCACCGACGCCAACGGCAACACCAGCCGGCAAGCCCATGACCGCCTCGGCCGTGTGGTGCAAACCATCGACCGCAACCAGGCCGGCCGCAGCAGCACCTACGATGCTTTCGATCGGGTGCTGACACAGACCAACGCCCTTAACAAAACAACCCGCTACGCCTACGACACCGCCGAGCGCAAGCTCACCATCACCTCCCCCGAGGGCATCTCGGTCAGCACCGTCCACACCCGGTTCGGCCAGACCGACACCGTCACCGACGGCAAGACCCAGACCACCAGCTACCACTACGACCACGACGGCAACCTGCGCGACACCACGACGCCGCTCACGTCGAGCAGCCAGATCTTCGATCGCGCCGGGCGGCTCACGCAGACCACGGATGCCCGCGGCAACAAGGTCAGCTACACCTACGATGCAGCCAACCGGGTTCTCTCGGTCACCGCCGATCCCGGCGTCGACCCCAGCCATCTGAACCAGACGACCCAGTACCGGTATGACGCCAAGGGCCAAGCGGTCTGGGCACAAGACCCCAACCACGTCTGGACGTACACCGAGTACGACCTCAATGGCCAGGTCAAGGCCGTCACGGTCGACCCCAAACGCAGCCCGGACTGGGTCAGCGGCCCGGACGACAACGCCACCGGCCTGGCACTGCGCACCGCCTACACCTACGACGAACTCGGCCACCAACTGACGGTGACCGCCCCCAACGGCACGCTGACCCGCTACAACTACGACCACCTGGGCCGCCGCACCAGCGAGCAAGCCGATCCCACGGGCTTGAACCTCACACGCAGCTACACCTACGACGACAACGGCAACGTCACCACGAGCACCGACGGCAACCACCAGGTCACGCACTACGTCTACGACAAGAATGACCAGCTGCTGATCAGCATCGACGCGGCCGGAGACGTCAGCCGCAGCGAATACGACGCCGAAGGCCGCCTCGTGCGCAGCACCCGGTACGCGACGCCGCTGTCCGCGGCCGACCTGCAGGCCCTGCCAACGCGAGCCGGCATCAGCGTTCTTGAGCATGTCACCGCCTCGCCCGGCAAAGACGCCATCGAGATCCGCCGCTACGACCGCGACAACCGCCTGCGCTACACCGTGGACGGCACCGGCGCCGTGGTCGAGTTCAAGTACGACGACAACGGCAACGCCACCGAGCGCATCGCCTATGCCAACGCCGTCGATCTCCTGGTGTGGAGCGGTGCGACCGATCCGGCCGTCACACCCGATGCCAGCCGCGACGCCCACACCCGCACCGTCTACGACGCGCTCAACCGTGCCACCTATGTGGCCGACGCGACGGGGACCGTCACACAGAACATCTACGACGACAACGGCAACATCAAGCGCCAGGTTCGCTATGCCACGCCGATCACCGGTGCCACGGCACCCGATGCCGCCACCGCCAACGCCACGCTCGACCGTGTCAGCGTCTTCGAGTACGACGCCGCAAATCGCCTGATCTGGTCCGCCGATGCCGCCGGCAGCGTCACCCACACCGAGTACGACGGCAACGGCAACGTCACCCGGCACACCGCCTACGCGCAAACCGTGGTGCCCGGCACCGAGCCGAGCACCGTGGGGGTCAACCCCAGCAGCGAGAATCGCATCACCAGCGCTCGCTACGACGCCGCCAACCGCGTGGTCTACAGCACCGACGCCGAAGGCTACGTCACCACCACCGCCTACGACACCGCGGCGCGCACCACCACCACCACGCGCTACTACAACCGCCCTCTCGTTGCGGGCCAGACTCCGCAGGCAGACGCCCAGGACCCGACCCAGAGCCGCGACCAGGCCACCGTGCTGGCCTACGACGCCGCCGGCCGCCTGCACAGCAGCACCGACGCCCTGGGCAACACCGAGAGCTATACCTACGACGGCCTGGGCAACAAGCTGAGCTTCACCAACAAGAAGCAAAGCCTCCTCTCGACCTGGACCTACACCTATGACGCCGCCGGCCGGTTGCAGACCGAGACCTCGCCGCCAGTCTCATTGGTGACCTGGGGTGCCAACGAATCTGGTGCGCCCATCGCGATCCCCGCCGACGCCACCATCGTCACGCGGCTCGAGTACGACGCCCTGGGCAACCTGACCGCACGCACCGAGGCCGAGGGCCGTGCCGAGCAGCGCACCACCCGCTATGCCTACGACGCGGTGGGCCACCAGATCCGCGTCACCTATCCGCCGGTGGACGTCTACGTGGATGAAGGCGCCGCCGTGGGCGCCAACGGCCAGACCGGCAACCCCACCCCGTCGGTGACCAACAAGGCGCTGTTCACCCAGACCTTCTACGACAGCTTCGGCAACGCGGTGTCCAACATCGACGTGGCCGGCAATGCCAGCTACAAGCTCTATGACGCGATGGGCCGGGTGACCTACGCGGTCGACGCCATGGGCTACGTCACCGGGTATGGGCTGAATGCCTTCGGCGAGGTGGAGACGCTCACCCGCTACAGCACCGTCACGCCCTTGGCCGACACCTTGCCGACCAGTGCCGCCCCGGCGCTGAGCACCGACCAGGTCAGCGCCGCCCTGGGCAGCCACCGAGCCGAGGACCGCACGCTCAGCACTGCGTACGACAAGCTGGGCCGCGTCACCTCGGTCACGGAAGCGGCCACCTACACCTACGATTCATCCGTGGAGGACGACAACCTGGCGTACGCCAACGCCGGCAAGGTCACCCAGAGCGTCTACAACGCCTTCGGCGAGCTGGTGCAGCAGGCTGTCTCCAAGAGCTACAACGCCACCACGCATACCTGGGCCTACACCGACCACCACTACAACCGCTTGGGGCAGCAGACCGCCGAGGTCGATGCGATGGGCAACGTGACCCAGCGCGGGTATGACGCGCTGGGCAACATGACCAGCGTCACGGAGTATGTCAACACCGTGGCCGTGCCCGATGCCAACAGCTGGGCGACAGAGCTCACGATGCCGCAGTCCCATGCGGACGACCGCACGGTCTTGTACACATACGACCGGGGCAATCGCAAGATCAAGGAGACCCGCCTCAACGTCGAGTTCAGCACTCAGGCCCAAGCCGCCAACGGCACCAGCTCGCGGGGCGACGTGGTCACCGAGTATGGCTATGACGCACTCGGCAACCTCACTCGCACCACCGACGCCAACGGCGGCAATACCTACAGCTACTACGACGCCCTCGGCCGCGTCACCGCCGTCGCCGCCCCCACGCGATCGAGCACGCTCGATGGCTCGGCGCTGACACCGATCACGCAGTTCTTGCGCGATGCGCATGGCAATGTGCTGGTGAAGATCGAGCGGGCCAAGGGGTCCACTGCAGCCAGCGAGTTCAAGGGCGTCTCGAACTCGAGCCGGACCGGGTACCCAACGATCGTGGCCGATGCGCAAGACCGCAGCACGTATTCCAGGTACGACAGCCTGGGCCACGTCACGCAGACCACCGACGCCACCGGCTCCACCCACTACAGCTCGTACAACGAGCGCGGCGACCTCGCCAAGACCTGGCAGGCCGTCACCTCGGGCGCACCCAACGCCAATGGCTCGCTCACGCCAGACAGCACCATCTTCACCGTCTATCAGTACGACAAGCTCGGGCGGCTCATCCATACCTTCGCGCCGGCGCCTACAGGCAGCTTCCAGGCGGGCATGGCTCACCCCGTCTTCACGTCAGCACCTCGTGTGCAAGTCGGAACAGAGAACAACGCCCACCTCGTCTTCAACGGCACCAACACCGTCGGGCTGCAGTGGATGCAACTCATCGATCCACTGGGCGGCAACGTGCGTGTGCAGATCGACTACCAGACCGTTTCGACGCTGCAGATGGTCTCTGCCGGCTACACCAACGAAAACGGCACTGTCCCGCCGGTGTACAGCGGCGCGGCCAGTCAGAGCATGAGCAGGACTTCGCCCGAATACACCGCCGCCAATGCATCACATGGAGTCGCAGTGAGCTGGCAAGACAGCTTGGCCCTCACCGGCGGCATCTCCCGGCTCGACCACATCACCGTCAGCCAACTGGTCAACGGGGTATGGGTCACCAAATGGCAGGGCACCCCCGCGCAGGCCAACGGCGACAACGTGGTGCAGGCGGCGCAGGCCGGCGCTAGCATCACCGACACCGTGCAGGCCTACAACGCCTTCGGCGAAATGGCCACCAAGGGCATCGTTGACGGCAGCATGACCAGCGGCACCCAAGAGTACTTCCAGTACGACAACGCCGGCCGCCTGTGGAAGACCAACAGCGGCGACGGCGTCGACAAGGTCATGCTCTATGACCTGCAGGGGCACGTCACGTCCGTGATCTCAAGCTCCGGCAGCGTCGCCCTCGCCGACATACTCACAGCGCAAGACGTTGTGGGTTCGGGCAGCATGCGCCGCACCGACTACGTCTACGACGCCCTGGGGCATGTGACAGAAGCGATCGCACCGCAACGCATGGTCAGCGAAGACGGAGTGACCGTCCGCAACCTCAGCGCCAACGCCAGCGTTGCGAGCAGCAGCGCCATTCACTACGTTCCGATCGCCTTCACCGAAAGCACCCCAACAGCGTACGGGTGGCGGTGGGATACCACCCAGAACGTCGTCAACCTCAGCTGGAGCGATATCAGCAAGCTCGGCTCGGGCGACGTTCGCGTCACGGTCTACTACCAGACGCAAAGCTACGTGGTCCCTGGCACCCCGGGCTGGCGCGACGAATCTGGCTTTCACTCCGGGACACCAGACACCACGCATGCAAGCGTGGAAGCCTCGTATACCTGGATATTCACCACTGCAGCCGGCATCGGCGCCACCCTGAGATGGAATGACGCCCCTGCGGCCGTTGACGGTGGCATCAGTGCCGTCACCCGCCTGGTGGTCGACAAGAAAGATGCGCAGGGCAATTGGGGCGAGCAAGATGTTCAAGGCAACTTGATTGGGCACGTCATCGACCGCAGCACCTGGGGCAACTACGGCTCCGTGATCGAGGTGCCCACGCCGCAAGCCGGCACTGCAGGCGCCGTGGCGCTCAAGATTCATCAGCAAGGCACGCCCGACACCCCCGCCAACTGGACGGCGGTGGGCGTCAACTTCGGTGACGCATGGCGATTCGACTCCAGCGCCTTGTCGGGAACCTACGACTACAAGGTCGTACGTACACCGTTGGATGGCTCCCCGGAAGACGTCCTGCGGACGGGCCAGATCACCGGCGGTGCGGTACTCAACGACAGCCAGGTGGTCAACCCCTGGCAACGCCCCGTCGTCCACATGACCTCAGACCGCTGGGGCAATGTCTTGACCCGCAGCGACGCGCGCGACGCCAGCTGGGTCACCAACTACACCTACAACGCCAACAACCAGGTCGTCGATCAGCTCCAGCCCGTGGCCGAGACGGCGCAAGGCGCACCTCATACCCACTACTACTACGATGCTTTGGGTCAGCGGATCGGCGTGCTCGATGCCAACGACCACCTCAACCGGCAGTCTTACGACGCCGGTGGCAATCTCCAGAGCGAGTACCACGCCGACGGCGGCCAGGTCAGCTACAGCTACAACGCCTTCGGTGACAAGGTCGAGATGCGAGATGCCATCGCCGTCACGCCCGACCCGAGCGTCGACGCTGCGACACGCGCCAAGCACGTCACACGCTATACCTACGATGGCCTGGGTCGTTTGCTGACCACCGCACACGGCCAAACCGACGTGTTCACCAGCCGCCGCACCGAAGAAGACGGCAGCGGCGGCGTGGTCTTGGACTACCAGGGCTCGCAAAGCGTGGTCGAAACCAACGTCTACGACCAGGCCGGCCGCAAGATCAGCCAGACCAACGGAGCCAATGAGAAAACGCGCTACCGCTATGACCTGGCGGGCCATGTGATCGAAACCATCGATCCCATGGATTTTCATACCCAGGCCACCTTCGACCGCTTTGGCCACAAGGCTTCCGAGATCGACGCCAACCACAACAGTGCGACCTGGTCGTACGACTACTTCGGCAAGATCAGGCAGAACACCGATTTCGGCGGCGCCATGATCAGCTATGTCTATGACGACGGCTTCACGGGCCAACTCAAGAGCCAGACCAGCACCCGTGGCCAGAACCTCACCTACAGCTACGACACAGCCGGCCAGCAGATTGGCATCCACGACGGCGCGCTCAACCAGGACACCAGTACCGTCTACGACCTTGCAGGCAACCACGTGCGCGAAACCACGCGCCAGGCCGGGTACTACAACATCTACCAAGACAGCCACATGGCCTACGACGCGCTGGGGCGCCTGCGCGTGGTGAGTGACGGCCGCGTGAACATCGCCATGAGCTACGACGCCATGGGCAACCGCACGCGCATCACGACGCACGCCAATGTGATGCTGCCCAACTCCAACAACGCCGACACGTCCAAGGACGAAGACCGCTTCTTCACCTATGACAGCATGAACCGCCAACATATCGTTGACGGCGTAGGCTTGAGCGACGGCCATGGCGGCTACCAGAAAGACGAAACGGGCAACTACCGCGCAGCCATCACCATGACCCAGGGCCGAGAGATCGGCTATGACGTCAACGGCAATCGACAGACTGAACGAAAGGGCGGCCGGCACGTCACGACGACCGAGAACATCGTCCATGGCTTCTATGCTTACTTCGATCAGCCCCAAGACGGCGGGCCGTCCATCCGCAGTTACTTGCAGACCATCGGGCAGCAGGAAGGAGAGTTGGGCGTCAACAGGCTGTTCCCCGCATACGACATCGACCAATCGGGCAGCAGGCCCCTCATCATCTCGATGAGCAACGAAGAGAACGGCCCGTACTACGTCGACGGCGTGGAATCAGGCCCGGACTACTCAGACACCTTCTCGTCGCGCGCCGATGATGATTATGTGGTCGACACCTTCACCTACGACGCGAAGGACCGGCTGACCAGCATCGCCCAGGATGGCCTGGGCGTGAATTTCAACTACTACGACGCCGCCGACCGGCTCTTGCAGAATGGCCTCGGCCGAGGCATCACGGGCCTTGCCGGCAGCAACGCGGGTGCCTCGCAGGAGCAGATCGCGTTGATGAATTCGAGCAACGCCACGCCGGGCTCTACACCCGGTGCAGGCCTGGCCGAAGAAACCACCCAGAACGTGTACAACACCAACGGCCAGCTAAGACACCAGATCGTCAGAAGCCCCCGTGTGGGCCACGATCTAGACCGGGCCAGGTACATCGACAACGACTACGACAACGTCGGCAACGTGGTTCACACGAACTATGAGGTGGTGAAGGAATACAACGTCCAGTACAACTTCCACTACACGGCCTACGAGTCCTACAAGCTCAACTACGCCACCGGTGTGGCAGACAACGGCAGCTCGGGCAGCGGGCTGCTGGGAGGCGCGCTCGGCGGCTTTCTGAGCAGCGCCCTGGCCCTGCCCGGGCTGGGCGAGTACCTGGGGTACACCGGCCGCATCTTCAACGGCATCGGCGGGTTCGAGGGCGGCAGCGGCACCACCCAGAACAACTATGACGCCAACGGCTTCTTGACGTCCACCAACTACTCGCAGGCACCCACGCGCCGCTACGTCAACACCGCCCAGGGGCAGATGCTGTACGCCAACACCGCCGGTGACGTGGCCATCAACACGGGCAGCGTGCAGCGCACGGTCATCGCCAACGGCGAGAACATGGGCTCCTACGGTGTCTCTACCGACAAGCAGGTCGCCGATTTCAACTTCAGCTTCCAGGCCCTGACCGGCCAGCAGGGCGGCGTCAGCAAGTACGTGGTGCAAGCGGGCGACACCCTGCGCAGCATCGCGCGCACCATCTACGGCGACGAGACGCTGTGGTACCGCATTGCCGACAGCAACGGCCTTGCCGGCGACTCCGACATTCAGCAGGGGCAGGTGCTCAACATCACCGCCCAGCTCGGCACGATTCACAACAACGCCGACACCTTCAAGCATTTCGACCAACGCCAGATCGCCGGCGACAGCACGCCCACGCTGAGCCCGCCGGGGCAGCCTTGCGGTGGCAACGGCCAGATGATCGTCATGGTGGTGGCGGTTGTGGTGTCGGTGGTGCTGGCTGTTTTCACGGTCGGTACGAGCCTGACCTGGACCAACGCCTTGCTGGCCGCGGCCGCCGCGGCTGGCGGCAACCTGGCTGGTCAGGTGGTTGCCTCAGAGCTCAAGCTGCAGGATGGCATCAACTGGAAGTCGGTTGCGATGTCGGCCGTGGCGGGGGCCGTGTCAGTGGGGGTGGGGGCCTTCGGGTCATTCGACTTCACCGGCGGGGTGATCGCCCGCGCGGCAGTTGCCAACGCCACCACCCAGGGCATCGCGGTGGCGACCGGTTTGCAGGAGAAGTTCGATTGGCGCGGAGTGGCCGCCGCTGCCGCAGGTGCCGCGGCAAGCCAAGCCATGGGGGGACTGCTGAATTCGCAGGGGACTGGAGACGGGGCGCTGGCAGCAGCGGCCACGCAAACGGGGGTGACCCGGTTTGTTCAGGCTGGCTTGCGTGGCGTAGCGGGCGGCTTGGTGGCCGCCGCCGCCCGCGGCGGGCGAATCAGTGCGACGCAAGTGGTGGTGGATGCGTTTGGCAATGCGTTGGGTGAATCCCTCGCTGCAAGCTCGGATCGCGACCCCTCCAGCATGGGCTACCGCAATGAGATGGATCGCGAAAGCGATGCCTATCGGCCAGGCTTCAACTACAACTATCGCAACGGGTCGGATGTGGAGAGCGACAACGCGGCAGACGCGCGCATCGTGGGGCCTGGGTTGAGGCTCAGTTCAGGGGGCGGGGGGATGCGGCTCAGCGCTGGGGCAGTTGGTGCGTGGGCTCAGGAGAGTGACCGTGGCATAGCAGCGGAGGCGGCTCGTCTTGCGTCGGTGGACTCCAACTATGACGATTCGGCCGCTCGGGTACGCGGGCCAAATGCCGATGCGTTGGATGCTCAGTTGCAGCGCGATGTGACGGCGATTCGCAAGGCCACGGAGGCTCGAGAACGCGCCGCCACCGAAGCAACGAGTGCAAATGAAATAACACGCTTATTGAATCGGAGTCGAGCACAGCTGTTCGCAAATGACAACGGGAGCGGGAGTGACTACGGTTTGATGAGGCGTGCTGCGGGCATGGCTCCTATGGCTGCGACTCCTGATCGGGGCGCCATGATTGCCGCGGCGGCGCTGGGCGGCGAGTTCTCGGTGCTGTCGGCCGACCTGCCGCCGGACATTGCATCCGGCTACGCGGGGCCTGCAGGCTCGATGGTGCGTGATCCGCTGGGTAGCGGCCTGGGGTTCGCGAAGAGCGTCTACAACAACACCTTCGGCGGTTTGGCGGGCATGGCAGTCAAGGGCGGTGCGTACCTCGAAGCTGGCGACATGATGATGTCAGGTGCAGTGCTAGGTATCGACACGCGCGAAGATGCGATGGCGCTTATGCGTGCGGGCAAAGAAGGCGAGCAGCTCATCCTTGCGCAGCCGAGAAGCCCAGGGCAAGCGGTCGGAATGGCCCTTGGCGATACGAGCTTCGCGATGGCAGCGACCGCCGGGGCAGTGCAAGGCGGTGTGGGGCTCCATAACGACTGGCGATTGGCGTCGCTCGTGGGCTCGGCAGATGCGGTGGAGACGGGTTGGCTCGGCGGGAAACTGTACGACCCGAACAAGCTGGAACAACTAGGCAGATATCTTGAGCGGCGTGGCGTCACATTGAAGGTCGGCGACGAGCACTTGCCGCCTGGACTGTCGGGCGCGTTTGCTCGTGACGGCTCAGAACTCATCCTCCGCAGCAACCCGACGGAATACGTGGTGTGGCACGAGCTGAGTCACTTCCGACAGTACCAGCAGGTTGGTCAGGAGTCATATATGGCCTTGCCAAGGTCGCTGGAGTACAACGCCCCTGAACAGTTCGTGTTCGATGCGCTTGAGAACTCACCGAAAAGATGGAACGCGTTGACGTTCGAAGAGCAGCAGCATGCGATTGGCTATATCCAGCGCGTTGGAGGTATGCGATGACAGAGACTGAGGCCAGTCAGTTGGCCGATTCGTTCCTACTGAAGGAACTCGGAAGGCCGTTGAAGCTTGTTGGTGTGAAAACGTCAGACAAGCGCCCCTTCGAATGGACCGTGCTTTATGAAACAACGAATGGCGCGGGAAAGGTGTTCGATGGCCCCACTGTGGTTATCGTGGATGAACGGGACAGGTCGACAAAGTTCTATCAGTGAGTGTGAGCATGACGGTCATGAACCCCCACGTGTTCTCTCTTCTCTCAAAACAAGAAGCACCGCAACCACCCCACTCAGCCGCTAAAGGCTGGGGGTGAGTGCAAGGCGTTGCAGAGTCGCGCCGCTCAGCGCTTCTTGCTGCTGGTCTTCTTGCCCGTGTCCTCGGGCGTGACGAAGCCAATCGGTCGCTTGGGCGGATCAGGCGGCGTCATCAACTCGCGGATGGCATCGAACACCTGCTTGAGCTGCGCCCGCGTATTGCGGCTGAAGGTGTCGTGCTGCATCGCCAGCGCTTCGGTCTTGTCTTCCAACTCCGAGAGCCGCTTGGCCAAGTCGCCATGCGAGCTGGCCAGCGCGCGCACCTTCACGAAGGTGCGCATGATCTCGATGTTGATCGCGATGGCGCGCGGACTGCCCAACACCGTGGACAACATCGCCACCCCCTGCTCGGTGAATGCATACGGCGCAGTACGCCGACCGCCGCGCCCCTCAGTGTTTGAGATCACAGACTGTGATCTCAAAGCCGCGAACTCCTCGGCGTTCAGCTGAAACATGAAGTCCGCGGGGAAGCGCGCCAGGTTGCGCTTGACCGCCTGAACCAGAACCCGCGTCTCCACCCCGTAGAGCTGCGCCAGGTCGGCATCGAGCATCACGCGCTGATCGCGCAGCGCCAGGATGCGGCTCTGAATGATGGGCTCAAGCGCTGCCATCGCCTCAGCGCCCCACCTGAGCCAACACCGTCTCGATCATGCGAGAGACGAACTGCTGCTGAGACTTGGGCAACTGAGCCACCGCTTCGATCTGCTGCTGCCACTGAGGCGCCGGCCCGCGCTTGCCGCGCCCGGCCGGCTTGGCTTCACCAAACAACTCATCGAGCGACACCGACAGCGTGTGCGCCACCACCGGCAGCGCCGACACCGGGATACGCCGGCGCCCCACCTCATACGACTGCAAGGTCTGCTGCGACACCCCCAGCGCCTCGGCCAGCTGCACCTGCGTGACGTTGTGAGTGCGGCGCAGAGCGGCGATGCGCTCGCCCATCGCCACAAAAAACGCGCGCTCTTCGGTGCTGATGGTCATGGGTGCTGCCTGGGGTTCGAGCAAGTGAGCAGCCATGAAGATAAACCTCGGGTTGACGAAACGGTGTTCAGTGTACTTCGATACGAAGTACACTGAATTGAAGTTATTTAGTTGAGCGACCGAGCGGCCGGAATCTCCCCGCGCTGCGGTCGGGAAATCACCCGAGGACTACGCCATGCCCCGCATCCCCGAGACAGAGCTACAGCGGCTAAAGGAAGAGGTGGCGGTGCAGCGCCTGGTCGAAGCCTCGGGCGTGGTGCTCAAGAAAGCCGGCAAAGACTTCCTCGGCCGCTGCCCCTTCCACGACGACGCCGAGGCCAGCCTGGTGGTGACGCCAGCGAAGAACCTGTGGCACTGCTTCGGCTGCCAGATCGGCGGCGGGCCGATTGATTGGGTCATCAAGCAGCGCGGCGTGAGCTTCCGGCATGCAGTCGAAATGCTGAAGGCCGATCCTTCTTTAGCCGCTGGCGAAGCGGTGCCGATCAAGCGCAGCACGGTGCGCGCCTTGCCTGCGCCGGTGGCGCTTGATGCTGACGATCAAGCCTTGCTCGCGCAGACCATCGGCTACTACCACCAGCGATTGAAAGAGAACCCCGAGGCGTTGGCGTATCTGACCGCGCGTGGCCTCAATCACCCGCAGCTCGTGGACACCTTCCAGCTCGGCGTGGCCGACCGTTCCTTGGGCTTGCGCCTGCCCGAGAAGAACCGCAAGGAGGGCGCCGCAATCCGCCAGCGCTTGCAGCGCATTGGCCTGCTGCGCGAGAGCGGGCACGAGCACTTCAACGGCTCGCTGGTGGTGCCGCTGCTCGATGCGGCGGGCCAGGTGGTGGAGGTCTACGGCCGCAAGCTGCGCGACGACTTGCGCCCCGGCACGCCGAAGCACTTGTACTTGCCGGGGCCGCATGCCGGCGTGTTCAACCTCGCGGG
>Ga0307508_10001765_pt1 | contig 24033 bp, 17 predicted proteins | sample 9_EM_MG_FD_203089 | JGI IMG/M metagenome (GOLD analysis project Ga0307508, IMG submission 203089) | Populus trichocarpa ectomycorrhiza microbial communities from riparian zone in the Pacific Northwest, United States - 9_EM | ecosystem: Host-associated > Plants > Roots > Unclassified | place... | reverse complement strand
TACCCCACTGGGTATAGCTCTGGGAGCATTGTCCGCCATTTGCGCTCAGACCCTGTGCTTTTTTCTCAACTTTTCTGATCCTTCTCTCCTTGGGCCCACTACATGTGCCCCTTGCTGATATAGGGATTGATAGAGATAAACATAGTGGATTGGATTAAAGATACATGGTCGTAGGCTAAACATTATTTCTATAGCAAGAAACAGCAGCAGAGGAGAAAACGTTGAACCCCAGTATCCTTGGATACATCGTTAAAACTCATAACCATGTAAAAAAAACCTCATGGGAAAGTCACGGACATAGGAGAAAGAGTGCATCCACCAAAGTAAGAAAGGAGAGGGAAAGAAAACCTGTTTAACCACCTGCCACGTGCTTCACCAGAAGCTTCCCCTGGATACCAGGCCAATTCCGAGGCCGATCTATTTGAAAATCTGTCTATTGTCAGCATTGAGCGTACATAGTAAGGCGCCCACGACTGCTCCGGAATGGGGGAGCCGCAGCAGCTCCCGCATTACCAAGCGCGCACAGCAATCACATCCTTGAGAGTGTACGACAGCTCCGGTGTGGGATGCGGCTGCTGCTATTGCTCTTGCCGTTGCCATGATGTAGATGGTGTGGAAGGGATATGCACGCCCAACGTGCTATGCAGGTTTGGTGGGTTGGAATAGGAAAGGTGGATATAGCGATTGTGCAGTCAATGGATGATAATCCATATAGTAGAGTAGGAATCGAGGTTATTGATGGTGCTGGGCCGGGCTCATAATCTGTTGGAAATAGTGAAGAATAGAGTGGCACTGCTGGCGAGGATACGGCGAGTGATTGGATAGGTCGGTACTGTGTATTAACACCACTGTGACACTGGGACGTCCGGTCAACGTCGGAGTGACGGAAATATCGAAATAGTCAGGTTTCTCGATAGTTACGAAGGAGATGGGGCGCGCCCGGTCTTCACTGGCGTTCAATTATTATACAAGAATAAAACCCCATATGACAGTCCTTCCAAAATCGCCCACCGTTAAGGGATTCACAGCCAATAATCTAAGGGGTTCAGTTCGGTATCGGTGGCACCCACCGGCCGCGGCTTGAGCGCCGGATCGTACACGGCTCCGCGGCAAAGGCTTGCTCGACGGATCGCTCGGTGGACGGCACGGAGTGCGCGGCAGCTCGCGCGGTGGCACATGCTTCGAGAGGGGCCTGGCAGCTTGCCTGACGGCTGGCTTGTGTATCGCTTCGGTGGATGGTTCGAGGCGGGCCCGGCGTCTTGCCCGACGGCTCGCTCACGGCGCTTCAGCGGAGGGTTCAATTCGAGACGGGTCCGGCGTCTTGCCTGGTGGCTTGCTCGCATCGGTCCGGTTTGGCGGATCGTTCGACACATTCGGTGCTTGCCAAACGGCTCGCACGACAACTACCTCACGGGTAAGATAAGGTAAGGAATACGCTCACACACCAGACCCTCCTGGGTGCGGGCCGGAGTCCGAAGCTACTCGTCCTGGTCGGTCTAACGATAAAGAAACAAGGTTCTGTTTAGTACCGCATAACTCGCCCAACCCTTTCGGGGGTTAAGTCCCTCATGCGGCCCAGTGGATCGCGAAGTCTTTTCTCGTCCATCTTGTTAGATGACGTGGCCTTATCATCTCGTAGATGACGCAGCCCAACTTCACTCCGTTTCCCACCAGTTGCTGGTATCCCTTATCTCCCGAAGTTAACCCTCACGAACGCTGTCGGCTGTAAGCCTTGTTAACTCCGCTTTTTATCTCCCGCCTAGACTCGCGAGCTCCTCACTTATCCTTCCGTCTCCTTCCCGATCCACTGTCATTTCACTCGCTGCGCTTAGACGTATCTGTGCTTTGGCGGATGGTGTGACGCATGCCCGGTGGCGTGCTTGACGGCTTGCGTATATCATTTCGGTTCGAGATGGGCCCGGCGGCTTGCCCGGCGGCTCACTCGTATCGTATTGGTCCGGTTCGGTGTCTGCCAAACGTCTCGCTCGACAACTGCCTCACAGGTAAGATAAGGTAAGGAAAACGCTCACACACCAGACCCTCCTGGGTGTGGGCTGGAGTCCGAAGCTACTCGTCCTGGTCGGTCTGACAATAGGATCTGCCCAATGGTATCACGGACCGCGCCATTCCCTCAGCTTATTGCTGGGTTCAAGTCACGACCCCACGTCAGACCTTGGCTACAGCCTCGGGGATTATACCCTCAATGGGGGTCCTATCCGTGCCGACTGACGTGTTGCCCATCAGACTCTGCCTACCTCCCGTCTAGACTCTCGAGCTCCTCACATATCCCCCTGTCTCCTTCCTGATCAACTGTCGTCTCGCTTGCGGCGCTTGTAGGAGCGCTTGTAGGATTGCTCGTAGGATTGCTCGTAGGATTGCTCATAGGATTGCTCGTAGGGGGATGGTCGTTGACTCGATGTCTTCGTGACTGGTAGGTGGTCCATTGATGATTGACCATTCTGTGGTTCATGGTTCCGCTGATGATTCCGATGAATCTTCCGATGAAGACCTGTTGCCCACCACTCGTCGGCGGGTGGTCGTATAAGTATCCGGCTGGGCAACGTCACATGCTGCAGGGAACTACCCCGCACTGCGACGTGAAAACTCTTCGCCTGTGTGAGCCTGGGGTGTAGGAGTACACGGTAGGGGAGATAACTCGAGAAGAGTGGAAGTAGGTGGAGGAGTCAGGTTTCTTTTCGATAATTCACAGCGGAATAATCTAATGTTTGTTGTTCGGGGTGGTTGGTGTTCGTGTGGGCCTGATGTCGAGCTTTCTTGGCTATGCTGGGAGCTCGAATATATATGGCGAAAAAGGTGGTCAGGTGACCTCTCCTCGTACACTGGCAGAGGGCGAGCGTCCAAGGGCGAGTTCGTGCGTGGAGCGGAGAGGCCAATTTGCACAGATCCCTTCCTCGTGAGTCATGGCTGCTGCCTAGCTGAGGGGGACGCGTACGCTCGCCACCATACGAGGGGCGTGGGTGAATACCCGTAGCTGATTGGTCCTGGTTGGTGATAGCGACAAGAATGCGTAGGTAGTCGGCTGTTTCATGCAGAGGGATGTGGGGACCGCGTATTGGCACACAGGGGAAGACCTGTGGGATAAAGCCTCAGTGCACATGTGTTCCGCAATCTAGCCCGCCTTGCGACTCCGAAGTTAAGATAGCGTACGTCCGTTACGGCTGTAGTTCTTAACCCCGTACCTTATCTCCCACCTAGACTCTCTCGGCCCTGCGTATGTGTCATGCTTCTGCGTATGGCATGCTATGACCCGCGAGGGTGTGTGTTCGTCAGAGATAGCGCTCGTGGCTGTTTCGTCTGTGGCAACTGCGTACGGCGCCCTGCCTGTATCAGCCCCTCACCAGAGTACACTGCAGACCCCCTTGCGGCTATCCAACGCGCCCGTGCCGTGCGCTCGACTATGAAGTCGTCGCTCTCGGCCCGAGTGTTACGCTGACTTCCCAACACGTGACTATGTACCATATATTCCTATTGCCATCCCCGATCTACCAGGGTGTGACACTACTCTACCCCTTCCGAAGCTTCGTCCCGAAGTGAACAAGAGATGGGTTTGTGACTTAACTGTGCGGAACATAGAGATGGTTCCATTGGAATGCAGTCCTCCAGCCCCTGCATCCCTCCGATCACCTAACTATGAAGAAAACCCTCCTACGGGAAAAAACTTCATAGTTAATACGGCTGGCGATCGGCCCTCTATTCAGCCCTCTGAGATGGGGTAAATATACTGTCGGAGCATGGTGATCCCAAACCTTCCGACACGCGGAAACCAATTAGAGGTGATCAGAAGACGGGTTGACACTGCCACGCCGGTGTAGCATTACCAGAGCCGGTCAAAAGCAGCTGGGTCTTGTTCCCTGGTCACTCCTGCCTCACCACAGTAAAAGGTTTCGGTTTGCCGGATAGGAATTACAACAGAGATATTCGGATGCTTGTTGAAGTGATGTGGATAAAGTCCTCTGTCCCCTTCATCCTACTACCGTTGACGGTCCAAAGGCCCGCGCACTTTGGAAGGGCGTCAATCTAGCTCTTGGTGAGTCGGTAGTCCCTCGGAGAGTCTGGGTTCTTGCGGTGAAACTCTCGAAGTTTCTCCAGACCTCCTACTGAGAAGTTGTCGAATGGCTCTTCGGTCCAATCCCGTCGGTCGGGATTGTCGAGCCATCGGACGAGGTATAGGATGCGGCGTCCTCAATTGGTGCTGCCAAGAACCTCGTCGACATCGTATTCCTCGCTCTGCTCGATGTCGTCTACCTCCTGGAGTATTTTGGAGGGGTCCGGGGGCGCTCGGTGTTCGCTGGTTCGATAGGGTTCGAGCAGTGAGACATGGAAGACATTGTGAATCTTCCATTTCCGTGGGAGCATGAGAGGAGCAGCGAGAGGAGAGATGAGTTTTTCGATCTGGAAGGGCCCATGATTTTTGTAGTCCATCATCCGAGAGGGGCGGCGCGTTTGGATATTGCGTCCGTTGAGCATGACCAAGTCCCCCACTTGGTATGCAGGGGCCTCCTTTCGACTGGGGTCTGCGTACCGGCGCATCCACTCCTGTGCCGTCTCGAGACCCTTTCGAGCCTCATCGTGCACGGTGTGCATTCAATGCGCATAGACCTTGCTGGCAGGATTGAGAATATCGACCGCAGCAGGGTTCGTGGCATTGGGGTTGAATCCGTAGTTGGCGTAGAACGGAGACAGGCCCGTATCAGCGGTGACCGAGTTGTTGTAGGCGAACTCGGCCACCGGCAGCAGGGAGACCCAGTTGTTTTGCTCGTGGTTGAAGAACGAGCGGAGGTAAGCCTCGATGGTCTGGTTGAGGCGTTCGGTTTGGCCGTCCGTTTGAGGGTGGAAGGCTGTGGACATCCGAGGGTGGATGCCCGAGAGTCAGAGGAATTCTTTCCACACTTCAGAGGTGAAGCGTAAATCTCGGTCAGACACTATATCTGATGGCAGCCCGTGATGCCGCCAGATCTCGCGTGCAAAAATCTTTGCGAGATCAGTTGATGTCTTGCCCTCTTTCAGAAGAGGGAGGAAATGCGCCATCTTGGTAAATCGGTCGATGACTACCCAGAGTTGGTCGCATCAATCGGAGATCGGTAAGTCGGTGATGAAGTCCATGGCAATCTATTGCCACAGAGCGTAGGTGAGCTCTAGAGGGTGGAGGAGCCCATAGGGGTGGTGGCGTGCTACTTTGTTTTGTTGGCATTCCAAGCAGCTCTGGACGAAGTCCATAATTCGTTTGTCCATTTTTGGCCACCAGAAGTTGCGGCGAATCAGCTCGATCGTTTTGTCCTGGCCCATATGACCAGCAATCTTCGTGTTGTGTTCTGATTCGAGGATCCTTTGGATAAGATCCTTGTCGTTGGGGACCTACAACAACCCCTTCCGGTATACCATTCCTTCCCTCAGCTCCAGAATCTCTCTCCTGGCCTTTGTTGTGACACTGGGGTTGTCTCGTAACCGGCTCGGGAGTGTGGGGGTTCAAAGGTAATCAGGCTACTTTCGATAATTCACCACGGAATAATTTTAGATCTTGTGTGTGGGTTCAGTGGTAGTGTTTGTGAGGATGTTTCTGGCTGATTTCTCTTCGTTGGGGCAAGAAATGCTTTCCTTATATCGGCGAGCGCGCGAGTGAGAAGGGGTGATCCTGTCCGTCCTTTCTCTAGAGGTAACTGCGTACCTTCGGGGAGATGCGAGTGGATCGGACGTGGATTCCTCCGAGGTGTCTGCACCTCGGAAGGAACGTGGGTGGATTCATTGGTCATAGTCGGGGTGTAGATAAGGTAGATGAAGTGTTCATGCGCCGGAACGGGGTCGGCGTCAGTCCAGCCTTTTTCTCTTGCACTGCGAGCGGGGTCCCTCCCTCAGGAGCCAACCGGGTTTTGTCCCGCAGGATCTCCCTGTTCCACTGAGGGTGACGCGGCCTTCCTCTCGCAGGAGTCAGACCGACGTGGCTGTTTTCCCGCAGGAGTCTGGCCCGAGTAGCTATCTTCCCGCAGGAGTCTAGCCCAAGTCCGTTCCTATCTGATTCCGCTCGTTTTGCAATCCCTCCCCTCATCCCGGAGTTTCCTCGGCCTCGACCAATCTAACTCCGTTTCTCTATCTCCGGCCTAGACTCTCTGATTTCTCCAGCCACGGCCTCAGCCTCCTTCATCCTTTTTAGCCACTGGATCTTCCTCTTTATCTAGCTACGTACTCGGGATAATTCGTTCAAGTGTAACACTATCTCCCCTCCCACTTAGCCTCGTCTCGAGTGCTAACACGTTTTTCTCTAAGTAGCCCTCCTCTTTCTGTGATCATATGACTCTTTCAACGCCGAAAGTTCTTCGTCGTCACGGACTGCAGTCCTCCTCCCCTGCAGCCCTCCCAGTCGCCGGATCACAGTTCTTCCTTCAGAACGTGCCTGTAATCCGTCGGTACGACTGGGCCCTCTGAGTAGGCCAATGCGTACTCGTACTGTCGTGTCTTATTGAGTCGTACTCGCCGCCGCGCTGCGTCGAGGCTTGGCCGGCCTGATGAGGTTCTGGGGTCGTAGTTGGCCCAGGGAATTGGGAGAGGCATGGTGTCCTTCGTGCTAGTAACCCGTATACTCGGCAGTGACCGCGCCCACGTCCTTCCGGGGGGAGACTAGTAAGCTGGAGCAGTGACGGCGCTGTCGGGGACTCGCTTCACCGCTTATGTGCCATCTGCACCGGTTCCGTCGATTCGGGTCAGTCGCCGAGAGGTCGATACGTCTGTTCTGAACGGTTTTCCTGACTCTTAACGGTTTCAGTCGCGTGCCTTCTTCGCTGGGCGCCTGGTCGGTTGCTTCTCGTGGTTGCCCGAGAAGTGGGTCTTTTTGTTGATCTTTGATGTCTGGGCACTGAAGTCCTCCGCCCCTTCCGCCCACTACCACCAGATCCTCGGGGGAACTGGTCTAGCCCTCGGTGAGCCGGTAGTCCCTCGGCGCGTCTGGATTTCGTTGGTGAAACTCCCAGAGTTTCTCCAGACCACCTACCGAAAAGTTGTCGAATGGTTCCTCCGTTCAGTCTTTTCGTTCCGGATAATCGAGCCACTTGACGAGGTATAGAATTCGTTTGTTATTTCCCCGACCGTGCTCGACCGAGGATATGACTTCTTCGACATCGTATTCCTCGCTTTGTTCGATGTCGTCCGCCTCCCAGAGTACTTTGGACGGATCCGGTGGGGCTCGGTGTTCACTCGTTCGGTATGGTTTGAGGAGCGAGACATCTAAGACATTGTGTATCTTCCACTTGCGGGGAAGCGTGATGCGTACCACTAGAGGAGAGACGATTTTCTCGATTTGAAAAGGGCCATGATTTTTGTGGTCCAGCTTCTTCGAGGGACGGCGTGTTTTGATATTGCGTCCGCTGAGCATTACCAAGTCCCCTACTTGGTATGCCGAGGGTCTCTTCTGATTCGGGTCCGTATAACGCCGTATTCGTTCTTGTGCCTCTTCCAGCCCTTGCCGGGACTCGTCGTGCACGGTGTACATCCAATGGGCGTATACTCTGCTGGCCGGGTTGAGTGGTTCTGTTGACGCTGGGTCCATGGCCACCGGGTGGAAGCCATAGTTAGCGTAGAATGGAGACATACCGTTTCCAACCGTGATCGAGTTGTTGTATGCAAATTCGGCCATGGGTAGCAGGCGTACCCAGTCATCCTGTTCTCGGCTGACGAAGGCACTGAGGTAGGCTTCAATTGTCTGGTTGAGCCGTTCCGTTTGTCTGTCCGTTTGTGGGTGGAATGCTGTCGACATTCGAGGTCGAATGCCGGAAAGTTGCAAGAATTCTTTCCAGACTTCCGATGTGAACCGAGAGTCCCTGTCTGACACGATATCAGTGGGGAGGCCATGGTGCGTCCATACCTCTCGGCCGAAGATGATGGCCAGGTCCGCCGCTGTTTTATCCCTGAGCGGAAGGAAGTGCGCCATCTTGGTGAACCTGTCGATGATTACCCAGAGCTGGTCGCATCCTTCTGAAAGCGGGAGCTCCGTGATGAAGTTCATGGCGATTGATTGCCAGGGGGCGTATGGGAGCTCTAGGGGCGAGGATAGACCGTATGGCGGGTGGCGAGTCGCCTTGTTTTGCTGGCATTCCGGGTAGCTCCTGACGAAGTCGATGATTCGTTCGTTCATCTTTGGCCACCAGAAGTTTCGTCATATTAGCTCGATGGTTTTGTCCTGTCCCATGTGTCCGGCCACTTTCGTGTCGTGTTCTGATTCCATTATCTGCTGTACCAGGTTCTTTGGGACCCAGAGTTGGTTCCGTCTGTACAACAGCTCGTTTTCTTTCCTTAATTCCTTGATCTTTCGGGCCTTCGGTGACAGTTCTTCTGTCACCGCTTCCTGTTTCATAGCCTGTGCGTAAGCTTCGTCCTTTTTCCCTTCTTCCTTGACCCTTGCCAGGAATTCTTCCGACCATTTTCTTTCCAGGAGTGATGCTATCCTTGCTGATGAGCAGACGAACGTGCGCGACAGGCGTTCTTTGAAGTGGTTTTTTCCCAAAACAGTCATTATTGGCTGGTTTTCTACCCCCCCCTTTTCGGGGCGGTACTCCGAACGCCTAGACAGGGCATCTGGTTTTCCATTTTTCGTCCCAGGTCGGTAGTAAATTCTGAAATTGATTCCGGCGAGTTCCTGGGCCCATCGCGCTTGTCGGCGATTTAGGTCTTTGGTCGTTGTGAAGTATTCCAGGTTCTGGTGGTCCGAGTAGACTTGGACCTGGTGGGTTGCCCCTTCACAGTATCTCCTCCAGTGCTTGAAGGCGTCCACCACTGCCAGGAGTTCCTTGTCGTGGATCTCGTAATTGATTTTCGCAGGTTGAAACTTTCTGGAGTGGAACGCCACTGGGTGCAGGTGTTTTTCGTTGTCCTGTTGTGACAGGACGGCTCCTATTGCGAAGTCCGAGGCATCGGATTCGATAATGACTGGTTTTGCTGCGTCGAAATGAGCCAGGATCGGTGCGGTGGTGAATCGCTTTTTCAGCTCCTGAAAGGCCGCCTCCGCTTCCAGGCTCCAGCTCCATTCTTTCCTTTGTTCCTTCTTTGTTAACTCTGTTAGTGGCCTTGCCACTCTGGAGTAGTCCTGGATGAACCGTCTGTAGAAGTTGGCGAACCCTAGAAAGGACTGCACCTCTGTTAGGTTTCGAGGCGTTTTCCATTCTAGTACCGCCTTGACCTTTTCCTGAGACATTTTGATCCCCTCTCATCCTATGATGTAGCCTAGGAACTCCACCTCTTGAGTTTTCCAGACGCATTTCTCCGGCGAAACTGCTAGGCCATTCCTTTGTAGCCTTCTCAAGACTTCTCGGACGGTATTGTCGTGCTGCTTCTCGGTGTCCGTGTAAACCAGTATGTCGTCCATGTAGGCCAAGACGCCGACATCCAACATATCTGAAAATACATGGTTCATCATATCCTGGAAGGTGGATGGAGCATTCATCAGTCCGAATGGCATGACTTGAAATTCGAAGAGGCCATAGCGGGTTCTGAACGCTGTTTTCCATTCGTCGCCTTCTCGCATTCGGATGAGGTGAAACCTGTTTTTCAGGTCCATTTTCGTGAACCACTGGGCCCCTTGGACTCGGTCCTGTAGTTCCTGTATCAGCGGCAACGGGTAGCGGTTACGGATTGTGATGCGATTGAGAGCCCGGTAGTCCACACATAGGCGAAGCCCACTTCCATGAGGCTTAGGCACAAAAAGGATTGGGGAACCGGCCGGAGATGTGGAGCGCCTGATTTTCCCTGTACGCTCCATCTCTTTTAGCCATTCCCTGAGTGTCTGGAGTTCTACTTCGGACAGCAGGTATATGGGCCCCCAGGGTGCCGTGCTTCCTTCCTGGAGGTCAATTTTGCAATCATACGGTCTGTGCTTCGGGAGGGCGTCTGCGGCTTCTTTCCCCATGATTCCCATGTGTTCCCTGAATTCTTTGGGGACTGCATCGAGTGGATCTCCTTCCGACACCGTCGAGACATAGCCGATAAGGTGGGCGTCCTGTTCTAGGAGTACGGACTCGTCCCAGGATAGCGAAAATTCCCTTTGTTCGAATTTGGTGCATTTCGCTAGGCATTCGGTGTTATTAAAGCGTATTTCGGCGTTCGTCCAGGAGCCTTGTGGTGGGTGTGTCATTATCCAGTTGAACGGGAGGAAGACGTCGATATTCCGTTCCATTGGGGAAATTTCGAAACTCATCGTAGAGTAGTGCTTTCGGTGTTGAAGGGTCATTGGTTTTGTATAGAATTGCCCTGCTCCCTTGACGCTTTCCCCGGTGTAGCTCTCGATGCTACGGGTTTGTTTATGCTTCAGTTTTCCCAGACCTAGTCGTTCCACCATTTCTTTGCTTATCAGCACTATTGAACAGCCGGTGTCCAATAGTGCTCGGATCAGGGTTTTCTTGTCGCCTAGGTGTAGTAGCATATCGATCACCGGGCGAGTGCCACTTTCGGGTTTCCGTTGTTTCTTGGACGGGGTTCCAGCACTTGGTTCCTCGTTTCTTCGTTTCTTGGATGCCCCGCATATTAACAAGGAGGCTTTGGGGTGCTGCGGGTCCCTGCCTCCTAAAAATCCGAGTCTGATTCCCACAGGGGAGCGATAGCGTCTGTTTCCATGGTGTCGACAGCGGCTACCTTCTGTTGTTTGGCTTGTGGGATCTCCCTCAGTTCTTCTGGCTCCTCCGATCTCTTCCTCTTTCTTTCAGCTACAGCTGATACCTTCCAAGGGGCGGGTGGTAGCTCCGTTCCTTGTGCTGTTTGGAAGGAGAAGCAGTCAAACGTACGGTGCCCCGTTCTTCCACATCGCCAGCATCCATCCTTGACCTTTTTGTGCGTGTCTATCTCGTTCTGGGGTACGCCTTGCAGAGCGGCCCCCGTTGACTCCCATCCGTTTTTCTTCGAGGCTTGGGAGTCATTTTTCCTTGGTTTCCGATTCGCCGTTGGCCGTCTTTCTTCCCTTTTCCGTTCGTCCCTTCGCTTTTCTTCGGTTCGGGTCGCGCTTCCCGTGGGTTTTCCTTGCTCCCTAGCCTGCTTCAGAGCTTTTTTCTTTTCCACTTGTAGCACTGCTTGGTAGGTGGCGTCCAAGAACCCTTCGTCGTCCGTGAATTCCCCCATGTAATGTGCGAACCGCATATCTAGCACCGCGTCCGTCATTGCTAGGTCAATTTTTTCCTGCAGACTTTCGCCAGCGGCCCGGGCGTAATTATTCAGGGCCCGGAATTCCGTCATGTAGGCCCTTATGTCTCCCGAGTACTTGAGCTGGCTTAGCTTTAGCTGGGCGTTGGCTGCCTCCCTGGGGTCGTGGTATTCGGTTCGGATATCTGCTGCGTAGTTGACCCAGGAGTCGTTTTCTCCCAGCATGTCGTAGCGGTGTACGTCCCATGCTTTGGCCGTTCTGGTCAACAGTGTCCCTACCCAGGCTATCTTCTGCTGGTCACTGGTTTCCGGATAGAAGCTTAAGTACTTGGTGACCAACTTCCACCAGGTGTTAAACGGGGTGGAGGGCTTTCCGTCGAAAGTCTCGGGATTCGTCATTTTAAGATGCGACGTTCGTACCGAGACCGGCGCGGGGTTAGGCTGGGTGGCCCGTGCCATTCCTTCTGCTACCGCACTGGCCACGGTCCGGGCGAGTTCTTCCATAGTCAAGGTTCGTCTCGCCGGAGGAGGCGTCGGGGAGTTCCGTCGCGACCTTGGGGGCGGCGATGGCGGTGGTGGAGGCGAGAGGCCGGTTTGGCGGTCGCAGGGGTTCTCCTCCTCCAAACATTGGGGCCCTCGGTGGGGACAGGGATAGCGCTGGACGGCGAGTTCTTCGATCCGGTCTGGGTGGCACTGTCGGTCACTGGATTCTCGTGGATCGTTCGTCCGCGGGTCCTGCGCGAAGTTGTCGCAGGGCGCTGGCTAAGCTGGACGTGGATGGTGGGGCCGGACTGCGCCTTGCTTCTGGTTCTGGCGTGGAGCGACCCGATGCCTGAGCCGGGGGGAGCGGAGTCTCTGAGATTCGGATTTGTGCGGCCAACTGCTGTAGCGCTGCTGCCTGGCGCTGTGTTTCTTCCCGCGCTTCTAGCAATTGCCGCTCTAGGTATTCCACTCGTTTCTGATGTTCTTCAGCCCATAATTCTACATTACCTTGGAAATTTGCCAAATGTTGGCTTCGCGCTATGTTGGCCTCAGCTAGGAACGAGATGGAGTCGTTTAATCGGGCCAGCTGAGTGGCTTGGCCGGCCTGTTTTTGTGTAGCTTCCTGGGTTCGCTCGATAATAGCCCCCCAGACATTTTGTGCAAAGGCCTGGTAGGCCGTGGCCGCGCTTGCCAACTCGCTTCGTATCCATTCTCCTGTGATTGTCTCATTAGCGCGGAGCCGGTCATATACATACCTGGTGCCCTCCGACAGGTCGTTGTACGCTTGCTCGATCTGCTTGATTCTTTGATCCGTTTTATCAATCGTGTTGCTGCAGAGGCAGACTAGCTATGCCAGATCCCCTTCTGCCTGTTTTTGTTGTTTGACTAAGGCGCGGAGCCATGTCGCTGGGTTGGAGATTTCGAGGGCTTCCTCCATAGGGGCCGTTTCGTTGGTGATCTGTGGTACGTCCCGAGAGGCTTCCAAGCGGAGCATGTTGAAATCAGTAGACGCCATTTCACGGGTTCAGTATAGGTCAAGAAAGTGTCCTGTGTAGATTGTTTCGTCGTCGGTAAAGTAATAGTCACAGAGCTCTCGGAGCTTGTCTTCCGTGAATTCGGCGTTTGTATGGTTGTGCGCGCATTTGGCCCAGTATTGCGTATACCAGTTACAGGGCTCGTGGTTGCCTTCGAGGTAGGGCGTAGGGATAGGTCCTTCGCTGAATGTATCCCACTGTTCGTAGCTGGCTAATTCGCTATCGATTGATTGGAACGTATAGTCGAAGGAGTACTGAGACTTAGGTTCCAAGAAGGTGGATAGCTCGAGGAGATAAAGGTGGTCTTCAAAGTAGGTGTCGTCGAAGCCCGTCATGAAGGTAGGGTGATTTTGAGATCAAGATTATAGTGTGACACTGGGGTTGTCTCGTAACCGGAGTGTGGGGGGTTCAAAGGTAATCAGGCTACTTTCGATAATTCACAACGGAATAATCTTAGATCTTGTGTGTGGGTTCGGTGGTAGTGTTTGTGAGGATGTTTCTGGCTGATTTCTCTTCGTTGGGGCGAGAAATTCTTTCCTTATATCGGCGAGCGCGCGAGTGAGAAGGGGTGATCCGGTCTGTCCTTTCTCTAGAGGTAACTGTGTACCTTCGGGGAGATGCGGGTGGATCGGACGTGGATTCCTCCGAGGTGTCTGCACCTCGGAAGGAACGTGGGTGGATTCATTGGTCATAGTCGGGGTGTAGATAAGGTAGATGAAGTGTTCATGTGCCGGAGCGGGGTTGGCGTCAGTCCAGCCTTTTTCTCTTGCACCGTGAGCAGGGTCCCTCCCTCAGGAGCCAACCGGGTTTTGTCCCGCAGGATCTCCCTGTTCCGCTGAGGGTGATACAGCCTTCCTCCCACAGGAGTCGGACCGGCGTGGCTGTTTTCCCGCAGGAGTCTGGCCCAAGTAGCTATCTTCCCGCAGGAGTCTGGCCCAAGTAGCTATCTTCCTGCAGGAGTCTGGCCCAAGTCCGTTCCTATCTGATTCCGCTCGTTTTGCAATCCCTCCCCTCATCCCGGAGTTTCCTCGGCCTCGACCGATCTAACTCCGTTTCTCTATCTCCGGCCTAGACTCTCTGATTTCTCCAGCCACGGCCTCAGCCTCCTTCGTCCTTTTTAGCCACTGGATCTTCCTCTTTATCTAGCTACGTACTCGGGATAATTCCTTCAAGTGTAACATTTGTGGCTGCCCGCTGCTCCTCACGAGGGAGAGCAGTAACCTCCTCGATGGCTGAGCCGTCATTCGGCGCTGGTCTTTCCAACGCCACTTCCTGTTCCAAGGCCTCGAGTATCTTGCGGTACTCGGGGTCCTTCTGTCCAGCCTCCCACACAGAACCTGCGAACCCTTCGCTCCATCTCCTTGCCGGGATACCACTAAGTTGTGCTGCTGAGGAAATGTAGATAGTTCCTGGGCCAGCGGCGCTAATTCTGCCTGAAAAATGGGATGGGTGCAGAATCGTGGTGATTGGCTGGTCCTCACTCCCCCCTTTCTCAGGGCGTTACTCTGAATGCCTGGATAGTGCGTCCGGCTTGCCGTTTTGGGAGCCGGGTCGGAAGAAGATTTTGAATTCGATGCCAGCAAGTTCTTGTGCCCAGCGAGCTTGTCGGCGGTTGAGTACCTTAGTCGCAGTAAAGTACTCAAGTTTCTGGTGGTCCGAGAACACCGGCCCTTGGTGTATTGCGCCTTCGCAGCACCGTCTCCAGTGTTTGAAGGAATCGACGATCGCGAGGAGTTCCTTGTCGTGGATTTCGTAGTTGATTTCTGTGGGGGAGAATTTCCTCGAATGGAAGGCGACCAGGTGCAGGCGGTTCTCGTGGTCTCGTTGGGAGAGGATCGCTCCGAGGGCGAAGTCCGACGTGTCTGTCTCGACGATTACTGGCCTTTCGTGGTCGAAGTGTGCCAGCATCGGGGCAGTTGTGAATCGGTTTTTCAGCTCTTTGAATGCGAGCTCGGCCTCGGGCGTCCATCTCCAGTCCTTGGCGTTACCCTTCGTGAGCTCCGTGAGTGGATGGGCTACTCTCGAATAGTCTTGGATAAAGCGCCAGTAAAAATTAGCAAAGCCCAGGAAGGATTGGACTTCGGTCAGGGACGAGGGGGACTTCCACTCTAGTACCGCCTCGACTTTCTCCTGAGACATCTTGATCCCTTCTCTTCTGATCAAGTATCCCAGGAATTCTACCTCAGTGTGCCGCCAGACGCACTTATCGGGGGATACAGCCTGTTTGTTCTCCCGTAGGCTTCGGAGGACTTCTTGGACGATTTTATCGTGCTCCTCAACTGTCTTTGCGTCGATGAGGAGGTCGTCCATGTAGGCAAGAAGTCCGAGGTCGAGCATGTCCCGGAAGATATGGTTCATCATATCTTGGAAGGTTGCAGGGGCGTTGCTCAAGCTGAAGGGCATGACGAGGAATTCGTATAGGCCATACCGTGTGCGAAAGGCGGTTTTCCATTCATCTCCCTCTTTGATCTGGATCAGATGGAACCCATTCTTTAGGTCCATCTTGGTGAACCACTGGGCTCCCTGAATCCGATCCTGCAGTTCCTGCATTAGAGGGAGGGGGTACCGATTGGGGATCGTAATTCGGTTGATCCCTCGGTAGTCGACACAGAGTCGAAGACCACGACCGTTTGGCTTGGGGATGAAGAGGATGGGTGATCCGGCGCTGGAGGTGGATCGCTGGATTTTCCCGGTCCTCAACATCTCCTTTAGCCATTCTCGGAGGGTTTCCAGTTCGTGCTCTGAGAGGGGGTAGATCGGTCCCCAGGGGGCTAGTGTGACACCTGGGTACACGAGTACAGAGGTGGAGGTAGAGATAACGTAGAGTCAGGTTCAATTTCTTTATTCACAGCGGAATAATCTTAGGTTCGTCGTGTCGGGGTGTTTTCGTGGGTGTGGTATCCGAGGATGGGGGATCGAGAAGAGTTTTCGTGCGGTATATATGCCTTTCTTTTGGTCACCTGGTTCCTCTTCCCGTTGTCACGCTGGGGATCCCAGTTCCAGGACGCGCGGTCTCAAGAAGTTCCGCTTGTGGGTGAGGTTGGTCCTGACCGGTTCTAGCGATAAGGGTGGAGGCTAACAGTCGGCAACCTCGTATTCCCCCCGACGCTAGTCTTTCGGACTATGCGGGCTTCGTATCGAGGTCCTAGTCGGGATCGGTCGTAACTCTTTCGGAGCTCGACGTCCCGCCTAGTTTGCCGCTGGCCCCACTCCGGAGTTATCCTTTCGTCCGTTCGTCTCGGCCGTAAGGTCCTAACTCCGGGTCTTATCTCCCGTCTAGACTCTCCCAGACCTGTCTTGCGACAAGGGCCCTGCTTATGGCGTGCGACTCGCAGGAAGCTAGTTCTTCCCTTATCTCGTTCTCGTATGCAGCGGCTACAAGAGTCGGCAGTGCGTTCGGTCTACCTGGCGGGCTGGCCTAAGATCCATCACCCGTCGAGGTTACCCTCCGCTCTACCTGTTCTTGCCGAACTGCTTTCCGAGGCCCCGAGACGTTCATCAGGGATTCTAGTCACGTGACTCACCGTTCGGCTACCTTCCTTCTTGTATCTTTTTCCCCTGGTTACCCTCGGGTGTAACACTACTCCCCCTCCTTCTTAGCTTCGGCCCGAAGCTGATTGCCTGACTCCTCCTCCTTCTTTGTGTGGATCGGTGGAATGCAGTTCTCCATCCCCTGCATCCCTCCGGCCGCCTGGCCCCGAAGAAAACCCTCCAGTGGGAAAAAACTTCGGAACCAATTCGATTGGCGGTCGGCCCTCGGATCTGGGTGGTCTTCCGACCGGTCCAGGATCCTACTGTCGGAGTGGTGCAAAAGGAAACCAGGAAACAACATCATTCCCCCGAAGAGGTGATCAGAAGAGGGGTTGGCCTGGCATGCCGGTGTAGCAGGGGATGAGGCCGGCCGTACAGTAGTCTCGCCGCCAGAGCCGGTCAACACCAGTGGCTCTTAACCGGCCACCCACGCCTCGCCAAAGGTAAAGGACGGATGCCGTTTCTTTCTGGAATTACAATACCTTTTGCTCTTCTGCTCGTTGAAAGGTCTTTGTTGGATGAAGTCCTCCTCCCCTTCATCCTACTACCCCCCGACCGTGCTTCAACCCCCTCGGCTTCGATATGCGCCAGGGGCGAGTCGGAGTCTAGCCCTCGGTGAGCCGGTATCCCCTCGGCGCGTCTGGATTCTGTCGGTGAAACTCTCGAAGTTTCTCCAGGCCGCCTACCGAAAAGTTATCGTATGGTTCTTCCGTCCAGTCCTTCCGGTCTGGGTAGTCGAGCCATTTGACGAGGTACAGGACGCGGCGCCCTTTCCTGGTGCTCCCAAGGACCTCGTCAACGTCGTATTCCTCGCTTTGTTCAATATCGTCAGCCTCTCGGAGGATCCTCGACGGGTCCGGCGGTGCCCGGTGTTTGCTGGTTCGGTAGGGTTCAAGTAGCGATACATGGAAAACGTTGTGGATCTTCCATTTCCGGGGCAGTGTAAGTCGAACTGCGAGAGGCGAGATGACTTTTTCCACTTGAAAGGGGCCATGATTCTTGTGGTCCAGCTTCCGGGAGGGTCGGCGCGTCTTGATGTTGCACCCGTTGAGCATCACCAAGTCCCCGATCCGATATTCTGGGGGTTTGGTGCGCTGGGGGTCCGTGTAGTGGCGCATTCGTTCGTGTGCCGCTTCCAGTCGTTCTGCGGATGCCTTGTGTACCGCGTGCATCCAGTGGGCGTAGAGCTTGCTGGCAGGGTTCAAGGGTCCTGTGATGGCTGGGTCGGAGGACACGGGATGGAATCCGTAGTTAGCGTAAAGCGGGGACATCCCATTTCCCTTGGTGATTGAATTGTTGTAGGCGAACTCCGCCATCGGGAGTAGTCCCACCCAGTTGTCCTGTTCATGACCGACGAATGCTCCGAGGTACGCTTCGATTGTCTGGTTGAGACGTTCCGTTTGCCCGTCAGTCTGGGGGTGGAAGGCCGTTGACATCCTTGGGCGGATGCCCGATAGCCACAGAAATTCCTGCCATGTTTCGGAGGTGAATTGGCAGTCGCGGTCCAAGACGATGTCAGTGGGGAGTCCGTGGTACTTCCAGACTTCTCGAGCGAAGATGACCGCTAGGTCGGTCGCCGCTTTTTTTTCTTTTCCAAGGGGGAGGAAGTGCGCCATTTTTGTGAATCGGTCTATAACCACCCACAATTGGTCGCATCCCTCCGAGAGTGGCAGTTCCGTGATGAAGTTCATTGCGATGGACTGCCAAGGGGTGTACGGTAATTCCAAGGGGGAGGAGAGACCGTACGGCCGGTGTCGGGCCGCCTTGTTCTTCTGGCATTCGGCGCAGCTTTGGACGAAGTCGGTAATTCTTTCGTTCATCTTTGGCCACCAGAAGTTTCGTCGGATAAGTTCGATCGTTTTATCCTGGCCCATGTGTCCTGCGACTTTTGTGTCGTGTTCTGACTCGAGAATCAATTTCTTGAGGTTTCCATCCTCCGGGATCCTGAGCATACCCCTTCGGTAGAGTAGCCCATCCTTGATCTCGAGGACCTCTTCCGTCCTGACCTTTCGGTCCCTCTGCCGCACCTCACGAGGGTGGGCAGCTTCCTTCTCGACCTTCCGGTCCTTCAGTGCTGCATTTCCCAGCACTGCTTCCAGTTCTTTCCATACGCCCCGGTATTCGTCGTCCCTTTTCCCAGCTTCTTTGACCGCTTCCGCGAATTCTTTCGACCATTGTCGTGGTTGGAGTGATGCCAATCTTGCCGAAGATCAGATGAACGTTCTTTCTCGTCTGTCTGGTTCCACAAATTCTGATTCCGCGAGGTTGGTTTTTTGCAAGACTGTTGTGATCGGCTGGTTTTCACTCCCCCCTTTTTCAGGGCAGTACTCCGAGCGCCTTGAAAGAGCATCTGGTTTCCCGTTTCGGCTTCCTGGTCGGTAGTAAATACGGAAGTCGATGCTGGCCAATTCTTGTGCCCACCGTGCCTGGCGTTGGTTGAGTATCTTTGTGGTTGTAAAGTACTCGAGGTTCTGGTGGTCGCTGAACACTTGGACCTGATTTGTTGCTCCTTCGCAGTACCGGCGCCAGTGTTTGAAGGCGTCGACGATTGCCAGAAGTTCCTTGTTGTGGATTTCGTAGTTGATTTCCACCGGCTGGAATTTCCGGGAGTGGAAGGTGACCTGGTGCAGTCTCCCTTCCTCATCTCTTTGTGACAGGACGGTGCCGATGGCGAAGTCGGAGGCATCGGTCTCGATGATCACCGTTTTAGTGGCGTCGAAGTGGGCAAGTATTGGTGCCGTTGTGAACCGTTGTTTCAGTTCCTGAAAGGCTTCTTCCACTTGCTGGTTCCATTCCCACTCCTTTTTCCCTCCTTTCGTTAGCTCCGTTAGGGGTCTGGCAACTTGGGAGTAATCTTTAATGAAGCGTCGGTAGAAGTTGGCAAATCCCAAAAAGGACTGTACTTCCATTAGCAATGCCGGGGTTTTCCATTCCAGCACCGCCTCCACCTTTCCTTTCGCCATTTTGATTCCGTCTCGTCCAATGACATATCCCAGGAATTCCACTTCCTGGGTTTTCCAGACGCACTTGTCCGGTGAGACTGCCAGTCAATTCTCCCGCAGCCTTCTCAACACTTCCTTAACTCGCTGATCGTGCTCTTCCTCGGTTTTTGCATAGATCAGGAAATCGTCCATGTAAACCAGGAGGCCCAGGTCGATCATATCGGAGAAGACGTGGTTCATCATGTCTTGGAAGGTTGACAGGGCGTTGGTTAATCCGAATGGCATGACCTGGAATTCATAGAGCCCATAACGAGTTCGGAAGGCTGTTTTCCACTCATCACCTTCCCGGATGCGAATCAGGTTGAATCCGTTTTTCAGATCTAGTTTAGTGAACCACTTGGCTCCCTGAACTCGATCCTGCAGTTCCTGCATGAGGGGAAGGGGGTATCGGTTGGGAATCATTATCCGGTTGAGGGCTCGGTAGTCGACGCACAACCGGAGTCCCTTTCCGTTTGGCTTCGGTACAAACAAAATCCGGGATCCTGCCGGCGAGGTGGACCTCCGAATCTTGCCTGTTCTTAACATTTCCTTGAGCCATTCCCTAAGAGTCTGGAGCTCGTACTCCGAGAGCGGATAAATTGGTCCCCAGGGGGCGGTTTCTCCTTCCTTGAGATCGATCTTGCAATCGTATGGTCAGTGTGCCGGTAGCACCTCTGCCGCTTCCTGGCTCATGATGTCGAGATAGTTCCTGAACTCCCTAGGGATTCGATCCTGAGGGTCCTCCTCGTTTATTGCTGAGACATACCCAATGACTTTGGCTTCTGGGTCAAGGGTAACCGCTTCGTCCAGGGACAGAGAGAATTCCGCCGTTTCAAATCTTGTGCACCTCTCTAGGCAGTTGTGGCTGCTGAAGCGCAGTTCTTCTGAGTCCCATACGCCTTGGGGGGGGTGCTTCGCAATCCACCAGAATGGGAGGAAGAGGTCGACTTCTGGTTCCAAAGGAGCAATTTCGAATACTTCTCGGGAGTAGTGCTTTCGATGCTGGAGCAGGAGCGGCTTGGTGTACTCCATTCCTGCCCCTTTGACTTCTTCCCCTGAGCAGTTTAATAGTGGGGCTGCTTCTTCTCTGCGGGTTCAGGGTATGTTGAGTTGCTTGGTGATCCTTGTGCTGATTAAAGGTACCGAGCAACCGGTGTCAAGCAGGGCTCGTACCGCGTGCTGGGTCAGACCCCACGAGATGATCATGGTAGTGATCAGTCTTTTGCCGCATTGTGGTTTATTCGTAGACTTTTCGGGTGAGGCTTCGTTAAGGTTTAGCCTTCTTCGTTGTCTATCCTGCGAGGTTCCAGCGCTTGGTTCCTCCGGACCCTTTCGTTTTCGACTTGTCCCACAAATTATTGGGAAGGACTTAGGGTGCGGCGGGCCCCGTCCTTCTAAAAATCCAAGTCGTCTTGCCAGGCTGACTGCAGCGTCACGGCTGCAGCCTCTCGCATGTCTTCGTCCTCGATTTTGATGTGGCCAGTTCTGGTTTGTTTAGGGGCCGGAGCCTCATCGGCATCCTCCCCCCTCTTTCATTTTCCTTGTATCGAGCTCGCTTGTTTCGGGGCTTCTGGTAGCTCCGTGCCTTTGACCGTTGTCCGGGCATAGCAGTCCTGGGTGGCGTGGTTGTCCCGGCCACACCTCCAGCAATTGGCCTTGCTGCTTCTGTGGGAGTCGATCTCACTCTGGGGAACCCCCTTGTAGGCGTTGCTACCGCTTCCCCAGTGGCTCTGTTCCCATGTTTTCCTTGGCTTTTCAGCCTTGCCCCCCGAGTCAGACTTCCCAGCCTGCTTGGGGCCACCGCTCTCCTTGCCCTTTCGGGCATTGCCTGGATTCTTCCCATCCAGGCCGTCCTTTCGTCCTGCGCTGCTTCCTGGCTGCGCTTCTCGGGCCGCCTTCAGGGCCTTTCTCCGTTCCACGTGGAGACCGGCATTGTAGGTGGCCATAAGGAAGTGCTCATCGTCTATGAACTCCTCCATGTAGTGGGCGAAGCGCATGTCTAGGATGCTGTCGGGCATGGCCTGGTCGATTTTCTCCCTTAACCCTTCGCCGGTGGCCTGGGCATATACGTTCAAGGTGCGGAACTCTGTGAAGTAAGCCTTGATGTCGCCTTTGTACCGCAGCTGACTGAGCTTCAGTTGGGCGTTCGCGGCTTCTCTGGTGTCTCGAAACTCAGCCCAGATTGCCGCAGTATATCGGGCCCAGGTGTCCCAGTCCGCCATTGTCCTTCGTCGGTGCTGGTGCCAGGCTTTTGTGGTATCCGACAGCAGCGTTCCCACCCAAGCGATTTTTTGGGTGTCGAGGGTTTCCGGGTAGAACCCAATGTACTCAAGGACCGATTCCCACCAGACATTGAATGCCGAGGTGGGTTTCCCGTCGAAGGGTTCTGGGTTCTTTAGCTTGAGTCGGGAAGTATTGGTTCTTACCTCCGGGGCCCTCTGGTCGGTCTGGGCTGCCGCGATGCCTTCCCCCACAAGTCGAGCGATTTCTTCTGGGGTGAGCATGGTGGCAACGTGCCCCTCTTGGAGTGGGGTGGCTCCCAGTGGAGGCCTTCCGGTCACTGGGTTTCGCCGCCTATCCGGGACCATCTACATGTCGTCGTCGCCGTTATTGTTTGGCCCCTCGTCTCCGGTGGGGTTTTCTGGTTCCGGGGAAGGGGACCGGAGTACCAACCTTGTTCGGGGTTGTCTGGGGGGTTCTCCCCCTCCCACTGCTGCCTCAGGGGTTCCTTCCCTTGAAGTCGGAAGGGGGACATCCTTTGGGAGAGCCGACTGAAGGTAAGTGGGCGTGGTGGTCGCCCGTTTGATGGCACTTACCTCTGTGCGCAGCCATTGCTGTTCTCTGGCTAATCGCTCGGTCTCCTCCTGCTGGTTCATGGCCCACTTTTCACAGTTGGCGTTCCAGGTTTGTTGTTCCTCCGCTCGTTTCCGATCCGCAACTTGGAGAAACTGGACAGCATCGTTCAGCCGTGTGATTCGGGTGATCTGGTGGCCCTCCTTTTCGGCCTGGTCCTTATCGCGGGCGGTGATGGCCGTCCAGACATCGGTGGTGAATTTCTGAGCGGCGCTTGTGGTGCGCATCAGCTCGGTTTGCATCTACTCGTGGGATACGGTTGTGTTGGCCTCGGCCGTCTTGTAGACGTATTCGAGGGCTTGCGTGAGCAGGTGGTAGTTCCGCTCAATTGCGACGATTCTTCGGTCGGCCCGATCGTAGGTATCGCCGCACATCCCATGTAGCTGTTCTAGGTCCCATTGAGCCTGCTGGTGCTACGTAACCAGCAGTCGGACCCAAGCAGTGGGGTTTGGGAGGTCGATTGTTGGTTGGTCGGTTTCGGTGTCATTGTATACCTCCAACACGGTCTGTGGATACTCCAGACGGAGCATATCAACGTTGGATTCGGTCATTTTTCTAGTACAGGTCTAGGAAGTGTCCTGTGTAGATCGTTTCGTCGTCTGTGAATTCGTAGTCACAGATGTCCCGAAAGTCAAGTCCTGTGAGGTTTGCGCACTGATGGGCAAAGGCGCAGTGGTACCAGTATTGGGTATACCAGCGCTGGGGTGTGCAATCGATGGCTTCTGGAGGGATTGTGCCGTCGATGTGTTCGTCCCAAGGGTCTTCGTAAATCAGTGCTTCAATTGACTGGTAGCTCTGATCGAAGTGCTGGGTGGAGAGTGGTTCGAAGATGTTTGCTAGTTCGAGAAGAAAGAAGTGATCTTGCTCGAACGAGGGCATAAGGGTCGTGTGTAAATCGAAGGTGACTTGTGAACCAAGATTATAGTGTGACACCTGGGTACGCGAGTACAGAGGTGGAGGTAGAGATAACGTAGAGTCAGGTTCGATTTCTTTATTCACAGCGGAATAATCTTAGGTTCGTCGTGTCGGGGTGTTTTCGTGAGTGTGGTATCCGAGGATGGGGGATTGAGAAGAGTTTTCGTGCAGTATATATGCCTTTCTTTTGGTCATGTGGTTCCTCTTCCCGTCGTCACGCTGGGGATCCCAGTTCCAAGACGCGCGGTCTCAAGGAGTTCCGCTTGTGGGTGAGGTTGGTTCTGACCGGTTCTAGCGATAAGGGTGGAGGCTAACAGTCGGCGACCTCGTATCCCCCCCGATGCTAGTCTTTCGGACTATGCGGGCTTTGTATCAAGGTCCTAGTCGGGATCGGTCGTAACTCTTTCGGAGCTCGCCGTCCCGCCTAGTTTGCCGCTGGCCCCACTCCGGAGTTATCCTTTCGTCCGTTCGTCTCGGCCGTAAGGTCCTATCTCTGGGTCTTATCTCCCTTCTAGACTCTCCCAGATCTGTCTTGCGACAAGGGCCCCGCTTATGTCTTGCGACTCGCAGGAAGCTAGTTCTTCCCTTATCTCGTTCTCGTATGCAGCAGCTACAAGAGTCGGCAGTGCGTTGGGTCTACCCGGCGGGCTGGCCTAAGATCCATCACCCGTCGAGGTTACCCTCCGCTCTACCTGTTCTTGCCGAACTGCTTTCCGAGGCCCAGAGACATTCATCAAGGATTCTAGTCACGTGACTCACCGTTCGGCTACCTTCCTTCTTGTATCTTTTTCCCCTGGTTACCCTCGGGTGTAACAGCTAGTTCTCCTGCCCTGAGGTCGATGGTGTGGTCATAGGAGCGGTGCTCTGGGAGCGCGTCGGCAGCTTCTTTTCCCATGATTCCGAGAAACTGCTGAAATTCTTCCGGTACTTGCTCCAGCGAGTCGTTGGCCGTCAAGTCTACGGCCGAGACATATCTGATGAACCTGGCCTCGGGGTGCGACAAAATAGAGTTGTCAAGGCTCAGGGAGAATTCCTGGACTGCGGTTTTGGTGCGGAGGTCCAGGCAGGAGGGGGAGCTAAATCGGAGCTTAGGTGAATCCCAA
>Ga0307508_10001764_pt1 | contig 24041 bp, 26 predicted proteins | sample 9_EM_MG_FD_203089 | JGI IMG/M metagenome (GOLD analysis project Ga0307508, IMG submission 203089) | Populus trichocarpa ectomycorrhiza microbial communities from riparian zone in the Pacific Northwest, United States - 9_EM | ecosystem: Host-associated > Plants > Roots > Unclassified | place... | reverse complement strand
AGGGGGAGGGGGGGGCAGAGGGGCAGAGATCCACCGACAAACAGCTAGCTTCAAACTGCGCGGAACGTATCAGAAAAAGAAAGAAAAGAAAAGTAAAAAAGAAAGGGTGCGTTCTAAGCATTATGTGAACAGTACAAGGGTTCGCAAATGAAACAACACTCGAGCAGGCAAGAAAGAACGATCCAACAACAGACCGACCGCACCGAGAAAGAAACCGGAAAATTAAAATCGCCAAGCACGACAGATAGTCTCCTCCGGTTTCCGGCTTGTGTGGCTCGACAAAACAGCCTACATGTCCATGGAATCGCCGTTAGGGTTGGTGCTGCTGTGAAAGCTGAAACCACCCGCCTGACGCGTACCAAAGCTGAAGGTGCCAGCCGCGTCCCGTCCCGGAGCGAGCCCAGCAATCTCTGCAGCGTCCTCGTCCTCTTCGGAAAAGTACTTCTCGATGATGTTGTAGGCCTTCATGTAAATCTCCTCGTTCGCGTTATTCTGGCAGCTGTGGATCTTCTCCATTCCACCAGCCTCCTCGATGTAGATGGAGTAGCGGTTGATGTTGTCAGCCTCGGTAGCCTTGTCCATCTCGCCGACCTTGAGGATGTTCTCGATGCCGTCGAGGGCCACCTGGATGATTTTGTTGTCCAAACATCCCAGCAAGTCGCACAGGGGCCGAATGCAACCCTGATTGACGAGGTAGCGGATCTGCTCGGGCATTTGAAGGCCGCCGGAGGTGGCATTGGAGATGGCCCAACAAGCCTCCTTGCGGGTCTTGAAATCTCCGTGGGAGAGTAGGTTGATCAACGAAGGGATGATGTTGGCATCGATAACTGCCTGGATCTGACTCGAGTTACCGGCGGTGATGTTGGAGATGGTCCAGCATGCCTCCTTGCGGATACCGTCCTTAGGAGATGCCAGCAGCGAGAGCAGCGCAGCAAGCGCTCCACAATTGATGATCACCTGAGTCTGGACGTCGTCACCGGTGACAATGTTACCGACCGATCGGAGGGCGGGGGTCTGGACCGCAGTGGATGCGTGCATGAGCAACTCGACAAGACGACGGGGAATGCAGGCCTCGATGACTGCTTGAATCTTGTCGTTGGAGCCGTCCGAGAGATACGAAATCGCCCAACAAGCGTCGATGAGGACCTCGTCGTCAAGGGAGTAGACGAGCTTGGCAAGAACCGGAAGAGCGGGGAGGATCTAAACATAGAACAAAGCTCAGTACCTGCAGCTGAAGGGCCGGATCGGCCGAGTCGGAAACAGGAATGGATCGGATCGGGTTTGACTAATACTTACAGTCGCCCACTCGGGTTGCGGCGCCTTGCCTCGGCAGAAGTTACTCAACGTCCAGGTGGCGTTCCGAAGCATGCTGAGTTTGCGGCTGTCTCCGAGGAGGTCCAACAGAGGTAGCAGGGCACCGGCCCCCAGAACGAAGTCTCTGCAGTGCGGGGAGTCGCCAGCGATGTTGCCCAGCGCCCAAACGGCCTGCTCGCGAACATCGGGCTCGTGGCTCGTCAGCAGCTGCACAAAGATTGGCACAGCGCCAGCCTCAATCACGACCTGAGTCTGGGAGGCGGATCCCGAAGCGATGTTGGTCAGGGCCCAGGCAGCCTCGAACTGGACAAGCGTGTGGGGAGAGCTGAGGAACTCGACGAAACGGGACACGACGCCGCATTCGATGACTTTCTCGATGGGAGGGTTGCGTTCCTTAGACAGGAGCTTGCGAAATTTGGTGGTCGCCTGGATCTGCTGGTCGATCGAATCCGAGAAGACTCCCTTGCACATGGCGGCGAGGTCTTCGCTCAACTGTGTGTGAAACGGCGGTCAGCAGCGGAGAGGGCAGCCAACGCGGCAGCGAGGGAAGAGTGCGGCAACAGGGAGAGCACAACGACAGAGCCGGCTCGCCACGTGCGTGGAGACGGCGAACCGCCACACCGGTTGCAGCGGCGATGAGGATGGGGGAAGAAGGGGGGGGGGGGGGGACATTGCATGCGTACCACAGATTCCGATACGGTGTCGTCATCACTGTCGACGGCGCCGGGGGCGGGGCTGCTGGCAGCCAGATTCCTCCGCTTCGCCAGGCTCTCCTCTCTCTTCGCCTTCCGAATCTCGACTTGCTGCTCCTCGCGGCGGCGTCTCAACTCGTCGGGCTTGAAGGACTGCTTGGCCTTGTAGTTGCGCCTGTGCTCGGGGATGTATCGTTCAGCCATGGCGCGAAACGTGTGTTGCGAAGGTGATGAGTTGGTGGGGGGCGAAGTGGCGTGGGGGGGATTTTGTTAGGTTGGAGTGGCCGCGATTGTGGAGGTCGCGGACGGAGGGGAGTGTGTGGTGGTTGTAGCGGAGAGGGAGGGGGAGGTGTGGAGGAGGGTTTATCTGCGCGGAGTGAGGGGCGAGTGTGGCCCTGGCTTGGCTGCTAGGGGAAGATGGGAGAGCGAGGAAGTGTTGGCGCGAAAAAAGCAGAGCTGTCTGGACCCCGGTAGTGGCTGCGAGGGAGCGGGCGACGAACACGAGGGGAAGAGGAGAAGGGAAGAGCAGGACAGAACAGAACAGTCGAGGGGTTTTCTTTTCTTTTCTTTTCTGCTCTTTTTTTCTTCTCTGGGAAAGCGCCGCTGTTTGCACAACGTTTCCGGGGCTCTGCTTGCGCGAATCAGCGACCAGAGAACACCGCGTCTTGGCAGCACGACCTCCACGGACGAACCAACCGAGTCTAGAATGTGGATGACGCAGCGGGGCCTCCGCTCTGCATCCGGGGGAATGCGCGTGCAGCGCAGCGCCATCCCCTGCGGCACCACGGATGGCCGTGCACGCGCGACTCGGTGCTGCACCCGCCCGAGCGAGCAGGACTCGAGATTGCTAGCGTTGTGGACTGTGCTTGGGGTTTCTTTGTTACATGGCTTGTTTCTTTCGCGGTCTTCATCCGCCAACGGCGCCCACGCCTCCCACGGCTGTCCTCACCTCGCTCGCCAGAGAATGCAGGAAACATCGCCAACTGCCGTACACCGTGCGCCGTTGCCCGCCTTCTCTACGCTTCTCCCCGGCGTCGCAGAAGCGGGAACGCCACTTCGTAGTGCTTCGGCCACTTGGCCGGCTCCGATGATACGGTTGCGTCGCGACTCGGCGTGTCGACACGAACAACCACGGTGAGAGTGCTTTTGTGGTGGGTTCGGAAAGGGCGGACAGCCACGGCCATCCTGAATCCTCCACACATCGCTCGCGTCGCACACACGTGGGAAGTGCTTCGCGCTGTTTTCTTGTCACGTATCTTTGCACGGCGTTGTTGTGGCAGCACGGCATCGGCGAAGGGGTGACCAACACTACAGATGGGTGAGACAAAAGTTGGGTGAGCGCCTGAATAGCGACAGCGCCGTGCAGCAGCGGGAGATGGAGTGTTGTTCTGTGTTCTGTTCGTCTTCTTCATCTTCTCTTAATGCTGAAGCGTTTGACAGAAATCGAGAGCCGTTTTCTCGAATTGGCTCGTCTCACTACATCTCGACTCAACAGCCCGCTAAGTCCTGATATCTCCTCACCCCGCCGTGAACTCTCTCTTGCACTCTGCCTCGGTACTAACCCGGTGATTTCTCAACTCGCGCTGATCAACTAGTTCCGTCGAGCCGACCGGCTGGGTGCCATCACTACCGTTTTCAATCAGCTTCGACGAAATTAGATGCAGCAGCAAATCCAAACTTACGGATCAAAGATTGTTGGATCGCCCGACTTGGCTTTGCGGTTCTTGCCGAAAGAAACATCATACCCCGAAGCGACGTTTAAATACGCTCCGCAATATTTCCTGCGACAGGTAGGCAATTCGTATCCAACAACGCGCTGAGGTCATGTCCTACTGATAGTTAGCAGCCATCGAGCGATAGGAGCGGGGAGGCCTTGCAGCTGACCGTTGAGTGCGCCCCAATTCCGTTGGGAAAAGAGCGCGCAGCATCTCCGTTTCGGGCATTGCGACGAGGACTACTTCGAATGCTGCGAGGCAGTTCGCGCGATGCACCGCCGAAAGCCGCATTGTCCGTTGAGGACTCCGTCCGTGCTGACTCTGTATCTTGGCCGGGGGTCAACGTGGTGGTGTTGAGCGCGGGGGGACCGGGTATCACTTCTGCAGGTAGCTGATGTGATGCGTATTGGGTCCACGGCATTCTCCAACTGGATAGTACTGCGTGCCGGGAGGGTCACCCCTCATGTCTGCTATATCGCTCGCAATCTAGCGGCCTACCTCCATGTTGGTCAAGCACTTCCACGACCACTTCCCCGCCACACCTTCACATTAAGTGAGCCTTCTTCGCGTCGCTCTTCGTCCACTTCCTGCTGAACTCCCCAAGCCGCCCGTCAGCATCGGTAATCAGCATAGCGCAATCGTCGTTCTCGTACGTGGGACACACCACGGTTGAAAGAACACGGACAACAGCCCGGGAGCCAAGTCGGTCGGACTAGCGTGATCGCAGTGGATCTTCCGACTCTTGCGATTGTCGGCGGTAGTAAGGAGCGAGTGGGGGATATTTCCTCTGGCCAGCTTTTCGTGCACGTCTGCACCCGAAGAAATCAGAGCCTCAACGCTCTTAAGGCGGGTTTGTGCCATGTAGTACACCGGTAGCGTGCCGACGTTGTAGTTGCTCGGCAGACCGGAGATGATGAAACGGTACAACCTGTCGACATCGTTCATCTTGGCGATACTGTCGAGCCCCTGGCACACAAGGAAGTCCCCGCGGGAGGCAGTCACGGCAGGGCCTGATATCCAAGCTCCTTTCGAGGTTGCTCGTTGCAATGCTGCTCTCCATCGCCACCTGAGGCATCGTGTACAGGATCTTCCTGCTGCTGTCCGGAGTCAGTCATCCGTGTTCGTTGCTTGTGTCCAGAGAGTACTTACATTTCAAGGAGATGTTACTGAGCTTTCTGCGGGCAGACGTCCTAAGAATCGAATGCTGCTCGGAGTTGTTGCCAATCGCAGCTTGTGTGACGGCGCAGACGTACCTTTCTGTTCGAACTTCGAAGTTTGCTAGTGGCGTTCGAAGGGGCAGATCTGATGTCTGCGAAATCGTGTCAGTAAGTGTGATCCAAGGTAGAGAGTTATGTTGCCGACCTGTCTTGGCGAGGCGATAAGCAGCGAAAGGCCGATAAAAACACCTCCATTGGACAATTTGTCCAGAATAGTAATTGCACCTCCGTGGCAACAAGGTGCCCGAGGGGATGTCGTGGGAAGTTTCCCGTACCGACATTTTGAGAAATAGGGGAGGAGGGAGGACGACAAGAAGGGAAGAAGAAGGATGGGAAGGGAAGAGAGCGGGTGTATCTGGGTACATGGAATCAGGCCAGTCAGTTCTAGTCTTCATCGCGGCCAAACAGCCGCCCCGGGGGGATTAAGGAGGTACGTACTCACCGCCGCTGATAGCAAATTCCAATAGTGGAGGAGTGAAGGAGAGAAGATGGATGGGGGAGGGGAAGGGAAAGTAAGGATAGAACGGAAGGAACGGTTGGAGGATGGGCAAGCAGAGGACAGAGGGGAAAGAGGGGAGGTAGAAGATAGCGATGAAGAGAAGAGAGAAGAAGGGACAGCAAGAATAGAACGGAAGGAACGAGAAGGGATGTAGGTGGGGGGAGAGGACGTAAGAATAGAACGAAAGGAACAGCTGGACAGAGGGGAAAGAGAGGAGGTAGAAGAGAGGGTTGAAGAGAAGAAAGAAGGGAAAGCAAGAATAGAACGGAAGGAACGAGAAGGGATGTAGGTGGGGGGAGAGGACGTAAGAATAGAACGGACGGAACGGCTGGACAAGCAGGGGGCGGAGGGGAAAGAGGGGAGGTAGAAGAGAAGGATGAAGAGAAGATGGCGAGAAGTAGAGAGATGAGGGAATGAAGGTGGTGGGAAAGAGCTACAGCGGGCTACCTGGACGTCAGTATCTTGACTCCAAGTTTGTCAGGAAATATCTACAAGTAAGGTACGTACCAGCTGTTGCAGCGAGAAACTCCATTGTCTGGTATGTATGAGGAGAGTAACATCGCGACGGTAATTCAGTCGCAGGAAGGATACGGAGGCACTGTTGTGCTTGGTAGGAAAAGGAAAAGGAAGAGAGAAAAAAGGCCCCGGAGGACTGAGAGTGTTGTATGAGAAAGAAAGAGAGGAGAGCGGTCTGGCGGCCAGCGGTCATTAGCGTGTTTGCGGCGGCTAAAATTCCTGTGGTCCGTGCGCTCTTTTCACGTGCCCCAGCCTTGCCAAATCCATCTACATAGACGCGATCTGATTACCGTCGGGCGTGATTCCGAGATATGCGTTTATAACTACCTCGCAGCTATATATATATTTAACACCCCCCCAAACGCATGTCTCAACCAACTCAGTACCAACGCTAGTACACCTGCACGCAGATATTCTACATACCAGTACGTACATCAGACACACGCTGAAGAACTACCACAGTAGCAATATGCCCGGACCGTCCATGGCCGTAAGAACACATCGAAGTTGCATCCTGCAGTGTCAATACCACACCGGGGACCTTACAGTAGTAAAAACCTATCACATGGGCGAGTAGCATCCCGGTTTTGCTCAGGGGTTAGATTATGGAAAGGATTGCATTCTGTACATGCGATGAGGCCTTCTTATTCACGTTACTAATCTGTGGTTCACTTTATAGACGCGCTGGAGAGCTATTATGTCTACAGTAGATGTCTGCTTCCTGGCATATAGCGCTCATCCAGCGTATAGCGCTCCTCCCAGCGTATATTGCCCGATCCGTCACCGGCGCATAGCGCTTGTTCCCGGCGTTCAACACCCGCCCCCAACGCACAGCGCTCATTACCGGGGTTCACTGCTTGTTCCCGGAGTCGCTCGTTCCTGGCGTTTAGTTCCTCACCCCGCAGACGCGGCGACGACTTAGCCGTCGCCGAGTTTCCTTGCGACGAGCGAGCTAGGGTTTCGTTATGCAGAGCGCGTGAGTTTCCTTGCGCCGAACGACCTAGGGTTTCGTTGCGCTGAACGACTAGATAAGTCGTCGCCGAGTTTCCTTACACCGAACGAGCTAGGGGTTCGTTGCGCAGAGCGGGTGAATTTCTCTGCGCTGAACGACCTAGGGTTTCGTTTCCCGGAACGACTGAGTCTTCGCCGGGGGGTCCTTACGCCGAACGACCCACGGTTTCGTTACGAGCGACCGATCCAACGCCGAGCTTCCTTGTGCCGAACGAATACCACCCGCCGGAGGTGGATGAGTATGTACATACCTGAGCGCCATTAACGCGGGGCGGCAGATATCCCTATAAGGAGCCGTCGCCCACACTTATTCTTTTCTTGTTTACGCAGCAACGTCTGTCTTGTCCTGTTAGCCATAGAAGTGTCTCTTGTTCCCCCACTCTTTGTCTTGTCTTGCCCGTGCCCCGTCATCCTTTGTCCTTGCCCGCTCGCCGCGTGCCGCCAATAACCACACGAAGACGTGACCGCCCAGGCAACCCCGCAAGTCTAGAAGAACAAATAGATAGCGGCGTCTCATACAACTCCATCGAGGTACAGGCTGCCTGAGTTTCTCGGAGGCGGCTCTTGGCCTGTGTGTAGGGCCCGGCGATCGCTTTTCCGTGATCGGGTAGAGATGATCTGAGATGTATGTACGGAGGTGTTTCGGCAACTTTGGGCTATGTGGATTATGCTCCGCCATGTACTTACCTATATACTGAGCTTCCCGAAACTGCCGGAACCCCCTCGAACACCCCAGTTTATCTCGACCCAATCACGGAATAGAGATCCATCTGGCGTTACAGGCCAATACCCAACTTCGGAAATCTCAGGCTGGCTGGACGTGGATATAGCTGGCAGCAGATGCCGGCCACTGCTGGGGTCTCCGACATCTCAGATTGTCATTATCAGATCACGGAAAAGCAATCTATGTATCGGGAATCTGAGGCTTCCTGTAGGTGCACAAATTCGTGTGAGACGCCCGTCATGATTGATCTTCTCGAAGTTGTGGAACCATTCGAACATCTTAGATTATCTCTACCCGATTATATATGGCGTACCAATCTATCGTGCGTTTCTGACAACTGCGGGAGTCTCAGGCAGCCTGTATGCGGTAGATAGTCGGTAGCAGTATGTAATTAATTAGTGAGTGTCCGCATGGTGATATTAGCCGAGGCACGAGGCACATAAGTATCACGTGCGAGCGAAGTGAGGATAAACTGAACCTAACACCCCTTTTCTCTCTGGAAATACACAGTAAAACCCCAATTCTCAAGCAACTAGTACGTGTCCTAAGCCATGTCTATCTCTGCATGCACACTTCTAAAGAGTTCCTCTTTTATCCTGCAAATTTTCCAGTCAACTACACAAGAAAACAATCATTCACTTCCGTATGCCCAACTTTTAAGTATAGTTCCCCTTACCTCGCTCAACCCTTCGTGATAACGAAACCTGTCCTCGGCGGAGCCCAGGCCCGCCAACTAGGATTCCCCTCCCGTCCTGCTCTCGTTGTCGGCGGTGCTCCGTGGTGGCAGGTTCGGATTGCCCGTCAAAAGGATTTCGTCCAACCAGTCAGTCATCGGCTGCTTGGCGGCAGGTTGCGGCGGCAGTCGCTGGGCAGCGCGTCCCGTCAGTGGTGGACGTGGTGGACCCGGGCGACGGATATCGTTCCGAAGCTGCTCGTATGCGCGAATTGCGGTGGCTGAATGGGACGAGCCGCCACTGCCGCCAGCCGGTACACCCAGGCTATCTAGAAATTCTGCCACCTGGACCTGCTGCAAGGCGGCAGGAAGGTGCTGGTAGTCGACGTCGCTCGCCAATGTATGCTGATCACTGACCTGAGGAAGCTCTTCTCCAAGCCAATTCTCAATTAGCTTTTCGCCGCAACCTTCCGGTGGGCGTAGAGTGCTAGGGTGGGCTGGTTGTTCTACTCGATCCTCGTTCTCGGAGCGCTGGTGGCCGACGCCGCCCGCCGATGTATCCTGACCACTGGCCTGAACAAATCCTCCTCCAAGCCAATTCTCGATATCCCTGTCATCGAGCTCGGCTATTATGTGACCGCCGAGATCGATTAGTTCTTCCGTCCAATTCTCGTTCTGGCTGGCTTCGGCTTCCAGTAGATCCAGACCGCCGAGATCGATTGGCTGTTCCATCCAATTCTCGTTCTGGCTGACTTCGGCTTCCGGTAGATCCAAACCGCCGAGATCGATTGGCTGTTCCGTCCGACTCCCGTTCTGGCTGGCTTCGGCTTCCGGTAGATCCAGACCGCCGAGATCGATTGGCTGTTCCGTCCAATTCTCGTTCTGGCCGGCTTCGGGTCCCATCTGGCTGGCTTCGGCTTCCGGTTGATCCAGACTGCCAAGATCGATTGGCCGTTCCATCCAACCCTCGAGCTCCCAGGGTTCGCCCTCCGTTGCGAGCCAACCGCCGAGCTCGATTGGCTGTCCCATCCAGCCCTCGATAGTCCTGGCCTCGGCTTCCAGTTGAGCCCAACCGTCGAGATGGCTCGGTTGTCTCATCCAGCTCTGGTCCACCGCAGTAGGGAATGGCTGCCAGAAGGCCCCGCTCGCCGGTGGACAGACAGTGGCCGGTAGAAGCGGCCTGGCGTCGATCTCCTGCTCGCTCGTACCGCGAGTTGATGACGTCGAGCTGGCCCGATATGCTGCGAGCCGTTCCGGCTCTTCATAGTTGAACCTCTGCCTTTTCGTCTGGGTCGCCGGTGCGCCCGTTGCTTCCGCTCCGCCAAATCGCTCTGCATATCCTCGTCAGCCTCTCCGCCCCAGCCCCATCGATTTCACCTTGATCACCTCTGCGTTCACCCTCCGCCTCGCTCCAACCGACTTCGTCTTCCTCCTCATCCACGGAGGCAAACACCCTCTTCCCGAACTGCCTTACGCCCATGGCGCGCGCACTAACTCTGGAGACTTTTGCATATTGGTCTTCCGCCAACTTCTGCTCCTCGGCCTCTTCGTCATCGAGCTGGTCCAAGCGTTCTATCCACTCGTCGATGTATTTGCCCAAGCTGGTATCGGCGCTGGGCATGCCCAGCCTTCCCCTAGCCCTGTGCTGCTCGACGACATTCTTGACCGTGAACTGGATCTTCTTTGGGGCCTTGCCGATCTCGGCGGTAAGCAGCTCGCGGATCCGCTCCCAGAACAACGCCTTCGTTCCCCGGCTCAGACAGTATTCCATCCTGTTGGCCGCCGTGATGCGCATCATCGCCTCCAGGTCTTCGGGGCTCATATGCACGCGTTCCCTCATCGCAACGGTGGCGGGCGGTGGACGGATTTCTGAGCTGGGTATGGGAGATTTCGCAACCGTCGTCGCCGTGGCCGGGATAGCAGTGCTCGGAGCGACAGGAGCAGCAGTGATTGCAGGGGTGGCGGTGAGCGGAGGAGCAGGAGCGGAGGAGCAGGAGCAGCAGCAAGCGGAAGAGCAGGAGCAGCAGCGAGTGGAAGAGCAGGAGCGGCGGCGGGCGGATGGGCGGGAGCGGCAGGACTGCCGGAGCGTGGGGGGTTAGGAGCGATTGCTGGTGCTGGCAAAGCCGCCGCAGAGTCTGCTGACGAGGACGTGGTGCTTTGTGCTCTGGGAGCGGGTAGGAGCGGTGGCGACAGAGAAGAAGGGTGAGCAGGAAGATATAAAAAGAACAAGCGGCGAGACTATTGAATGCGAGTCCCGCAGCTCTGGCGCACCCAGTTGGCGGCAATCTGCACGTGACGGCTCACACCGGCCGCAGCAGGCTGCCCGCCCGGCAGCGTGTTTGTGTGTTTGGTGTTTGTGTCTGCGTCAGGCCATGTTTGGGGGGGGGGGGGTGCTGCATGTCGCCACTCTCTGCTGCCTGCAGTCGCCCCGAAGGGCCCAGCCGCACCGGGCCTTTGTTCGCGGTGGGGCCCATTCGGTCCAGCAGCCCGCAGAAGCCGTCGCCGGTGCGGGGGCTCCGCGGCCAGACGGGTGCTTGCGTCCACGCTCCCGCCGCACTCTCCGCGTGCAGGCGGTGCATGCGCCGGCTGCCCGGCACGGAACGGTCCGGGGGAACCGGACGTCCAAGCCCGTGCACGGGAGGAGCCTGGCGCACAAACCGCCCGTTCGGCCGCTCCGCTCCATCGCATCCGTGTCTTCCTCCCGCGTGCCGCGGGCTGGTGGCCGCTGTATCGCCGGCCGTGCCCAGACAGGGTGTGCGAGTGCGACACACACGCCCGCTTCGCGCTCTGCTTTGTGCACTTGAAGCGCAAACGACGCAGCATTCCTGCGCTGCGCCCTTGACGTCGCTAGCCGAGCACGAGCACAGAATGGATCCAGCAGCCAGGGGCGAGAGGCACCACCTCGCTTTGCCCACGATCAGAGCCTCCGCCGCACTCGCGCTTGGCGGCCATTCCGCTGGTCATTTGCCGCGGAGAATCGGCGGGAGCGGATGGGGCAAAGAGTCGGCTTGCATACTACATGGACACATAGCATTCCCGCACACTCCATGATGTGCAGCGGAAGCACACCGCAGCGGATCCGGCTACATGGCAGGCTGGAGCATTGTCCGTGCGCCGTCGTGTCTCACTCGCAAAAAGCGAACATGTGTTCATGTGTGTATATGGTGTAGACAATCTATGAGGCATGTACTCACCCCCTCTGGGCCGACGGCGGGGACCCAAACCCTGCTCTCCCGTGCCGTCGCGAGCCCAGATATTGTACATAGATAAATAAAACAGCAAACCCATAATGCCGTCGGTGTTGAAACTACATGAGAAGCACTTGGGTACATCTTTTGCATATACATTCTTGGCGTCGGTATGTAGTACAATGCCAAACAGGCGACTAGCCGGCGGCTACAAACACCAGCTTGTCATGGCGGCAGTATGCCGCAACAAAGAGTTTAGATACCTTGCATTGTTCGCTTAGTCATTGTGTGTTCATTTGAGCTGAAGAGCCGCAACTTGTGACTCCCCGATAAAGAAAAAAAAAGGCCGGCACCCCCCAATGCCCGCGCAACCTCCTACATATCCACACCGCGCCTTGTCCATATCTACCGCTTGCCGTGCGAGCATGGAAATCCCGCCAATCAATGAAATGCGCCTTGAAAAAAAAAGGGAGACATGAGATGACGCTTCACCCCTCCCACATGCAGGGATCGCCTTCTTTGTTGCGTGAATGCCGTCAATGGAACCCACTCGTTGCAGAGAGAGCTTTTGTTGTGCTTCCGCTCTTCCACCCACCGGTCCACAGAAGCAAGCTATGACATCATCGGGGGGTGACAATTGCGTGGTACCTATATACATACATTCATAATAGCGGCCATGTACGTCACGCTTACATATGACCTTTGTACATCAAGATACATACTTACATAGACTGTCCGCTGCATGCGATCTGGCCTTGCGATTGGCCGGGCGGTTCCATCAACAAATCTCGGCAGTTATGTGGTGGGGCTATCTTCTTCCATGTGATATCTGCATAGGTATTCACGCAGTCTTCGCGGAGTCGGGGTGGTTGAACGTGAAAAGGTGCTGCAGCCGATCTGCGGCACGGCAGAGGGCGGAGGTGATGCGTGGCGCACGCTCGGGTCCGGCCGGATCTGGGTGTACATACGCTCTTACATAACATGGATTTTAGCGGTAAATCTAGTCACATTGCAGGTATGTAATTCACGGCGTGTGAAATACAGTCGTGTGATCGCCGCGCTTAAACTGCTTAAACTCACTGGAGCGATCCGGAAAGGAACGGAGTCAGATCACAAGAAAGAGAGGCAGTGCGAGAGCGCAACAGGAATTATGAAAGTGCAACAAAGAGAAACAGCCACTATGAGATCGCAACACTGACTACTAGATATTCCCCAAATCCAAACCTACCCAACTAAGCCATCCTGGCCCGCCCGACAAGTCTAGAAACGAAGAACTACCCCACAGCGTGACTCTGACCTACCTGCTGTTGTACTTACCGGCAAGTTTGGCGCCCGGATTGGCAGCACCTTCAGCAGCCTCGTCGCCCGAGTCCGGTTCGTCGAAGTTAAGTTCGCCTTCCGGCTTGTATCTCTCGAGGAAGGCTGGGACATCCTGCTTGTTTTCCATCAGGACCTTGACCAGCTCCTCAGCAATGCCGCTATTGCCCTCGTTGTAGAACGTGGTAGCAAGACCATGGTTTCCAATACGAGCGGTACGTCCTATCGTGATCATCAGTCAGATTATGCGGGAGGACACTTAATAGATAGTCAAACTTACCAATGCGGTGAGTGTATTCGTCGATATTGTTGACCATATCGTAGTTCACGATATGCATCACGTTCTTGATATCAAGACCGCGTGAGGCGATGCCGGTCGCGATCAAGATGGGACACTTGCCTGACCGGAAGGCAATGAGCGCATCTTCGCGCTCCCTCTGGGTCCTGTCCCCGTGGATCGAGGTACAGGGCAGCTTGCGGTTGTAGAGGAAATCATCGAGCGAATCGGCCGTGCGCTTCGTGTTAACAAAAATCATAGTGCGAGCCGGAGGGGCAGTGCACAGCAAATCGTAGATGGCGATGCTCTTCTTGTCCTCGTCAACCCAGATGACGTGCTGGGTGATGTTGCTCGGAGAGGAGCCGACCCGACCGACATTGATCTGCAGATGGTCGTCCGACAAGAAATCCGCCGCGAGCTTACGGATGTGCTTCTGGAAGGTGGCCGAAAACATCGCGATCTGTTTATCATCGTCCTGGTTGCAGTCGCTCATCTGAAGAAGCTTGCGAAGCTGAGGCTCGAATCCCATGTCAAGCATCTCATCGGCCTCGTCAACCACGATGAACTTGATGCGCTTGAGGGTAAGGATGTGTCCCCTCTCAAGGAAGTCGAGAATACGGCCAGGAGTTCCAACCAAGACGTCGCAACCTCTGCCGATCTCGAGACGCTGAGTGGTAGCATCAGCACCGCCGTAGAGAACGCAAGGGCGTAGCATGCTGCGATAACAGAAGCGGCGACACTCATCGAAGATCTGAGTAGCCAGCTCCCTGGTTGGGGCAATGACGAGCACGAGGGGCTCGGCAGTGACTATGGTTTTGGTATCAAAGTGCCTCGGGCGAGGAGCTGCGAGCTTCTTTGCCTTGCCCATCAGCTTGGATAGGATCGGGATCAAGAAAGCAGCCGTCTTTCCGGATCCTGTGATGGTTAGTTTTTTTTTTGATTGCGAACGCGAACGACAAGGGTGGGGATATTTACCAGTCTGCGCACAGGACAGAAGATCGCGACCCTCCAAGATCGCCGGGATGCAATAGCGCTGGATCGGAGTCGGCATCACGTACTTGCAAAGCTGGATGTTCTCGAGCATGACCGGATGGAGTGCGGCATCCGCGAACTTTGCAGAACAAACGTTAGTCGGTAAGTGACAACAACCAAGGGAACGAAGGATAGCCTACGTTGTGAATCGGCTGGGGCTTAGCATATCCCTCGAGACGGACATTGAGAGTAAAGAGCCTAAACAAACGCACACAAGGTCAGCAAACAAAGTCATCGATCAGGTTTACCACGAGCGAAGTGGGAAGAGGATGGAATATCAACAGCGGAACAAACGCACCTCGAAAAGTCGATGCCAGCTCCCTGGGGCTCGTCGTCGTCGAGATTGAAGAGCACCCTCTCGAGCTTTTCTAGGCGCGGAGCAACATCGCCATAATCGTCTTTCCACTCGTAACGAACTGCGGAAGAAAGCCAATCACCGTGAGGTGTGTTGCGCGGAGCCCTGGGATCGCGAGCCGCCAAGTAAGTATTGTAGTCGTAAGCCTGAGGAGCAGTCCAGTTGCCGACAGTATTGCCTTCGGCTGGATCCTCTTTGCCAAGGCCGTCACCCTTGACGGGAAGCTCAGCAATACCACTACCGCGGTGGCTCACTTCGATATCGATGGGGTGTCCTGAGGTGGTACTGATGGCATGGTTCGAGATGGTATTGGTGAGAGGGCTCGAGCCGGTACCGACAGCGGAGGTGCCGATGAGAGGAGCCGAGATGGGATAGATGAGACGGCTCGAGATGGTGTCGGTGAGAGGAGTCGAGATAGTATCAGTGCGAGGGCTCAGGATAGTATCGACGGTAGGGGTATCGATGAGAGGGGTCGAGATGGTATCGTTGAGAGGACTCAAGATAATATCGACAGCAGGAGTATCGATGAGAGGGATCGAGATGGTATTCCTGACTAGTTCCGTGGCAGAGACGACTACGGGAATTCCGGTTTCCGTATGACCAAGCGACGAAGTGACTCCCTCGGCGTTCGCATTGAGCTCGCCGCCGTCGGAGGCGGACATCCTGATGTTTGCGGACATGGTTGCTGGGCGGAAGGAGTTGGAAGAGGTGTTGCCGTGTGCTGCCGTGGTGCGAAGTGGATGGGTTGGAGCTGGAGGAAAGAGATGAAGTGTGTAGCAGAGCGCAAATGGGATGAAGAGGAACAAGAGGATGAGGTCCTGGGAGCGGCGGGGGGAGAAGTATTTATGGGAGAAAATCGACGCTAGCGTCGGCAAATGTGTGCAATCAGCGAGTACGCATTGGTGACGCATCTCTGTGGGAGGCTTGTTTGCCTAGGGTGTGGGGCGGCCAAATTCCGATGTAGTAGAAGAGAAGAGTGCAATCAGCGAGTACGCATTGGTGACGCGTCTCTGTGGGAGGCTTGTTTGCCTAGGGTGTGGGGCGGCCAAATTCCGATGTAGTAGAAGAGAAGTGTGCAATCAGCGAGTACGAATTGGTGACGCATCTCTGTGGGAGGCTTGTTTTCCTCCTGTCGTCAGGGTGTGGGGCGGTCGAATTCCGATGTAGTGGAAGAGAAGTGAGTCGTTCCCGGAGACGATTCACTCAGACCCCGCCGCTGCAATAGATGAATGCAATCAATCTCGCCATTGGGTTCAGCGGGCGCAGATTCTCCGACGTGGCTGCGTGGGGTAACTGCCGAATTGCTTGATGACCGGCACCACCTTGTGTTCCGCCGCCAGGTGATGGCCAAACACAAACCACACGTGTCCTGTTCTTGCACCGGCAGACGCAGCCCAGCACGCCACGAACCAGTGATTGATCTGCGGGGCGTAGTGCAGCTTCCCGCCGCCGCACACAAGGCGTCGATCCTTCCGCCGACTGCATGGTTTGTGGCAGATTTCCTTGTCTACGGGTGCCGGTGGCTTACCTCTACCACATCCACCATCGCCCACTGACTGGGAGAGGTCTCACCGTCTCGTGGGCAGGAGGGGTGGCGCCTGGATAGGCGCATGTGCACGAGTGATCGGACATGACAATTCGCAGGCGTTACTACGTTTCCAGCGGCCTGGAACTATGACGTACGTAATAAGTAGTTAGTGTGTCGCACAAGAAAAAAGAAACAATTCTGATGCGACTTTTTTTTTTTTTTTTTATCAAGGTCTGGTAACCTAGCCGACTACATACCCCACCAAACGAACTTCACACACGCCCGCACGCACGACACCCTTGCGCCTCGCCCGAATTCTCCGCAATCCATTCTAGATACCCTCTCTCCGCCCGCAGAGATCCGAAAAAAAAAGAATAAACCACATACAGCAGATCCTCGATGACGGCAGTGCGAGCAGGCTCTGCGCAGAAGCCACTGCCGCAGCCATTGGTACCCTCCGCCGCCGACCACCTCCCCATATCCCGCGAGACCGGCGTCGTCGAGCCACCGCACCAGCTGCGTCCTGGAGAATCGAAGCCTTGGGCCCATTTCGTTGCCGGAGCGTAGGTTTCTCCCTTCTCCATCCCTTGTTCGCGGGGAAGGAAAACGGCGGAAGGAACGCGGTGGGATGCTTCGGATCGCAGGCGCCGCTAGGTTTGCTGTCGCTAATTGCGGATAATTAGTGCGGGAGGCATGACCTCAACGTTCCTGACTTCGCCGCTCGACGTGGTGAAGACCAGACTCCAGAGCGACTTCTACAGGCACCAATTGGAAGGCCGACGAGGAGACGCCTCTACGCCTGTCGGAGTAGTCAGGCAGGGTCTCCAACACTTCCGGGAAACTTTCCAGATCCTAGGGTACAGCAACCCCTACCGTTCTCGCCCCCTTCCGGCCCAGCTGACCTCTGTTTTTTCTTCTCTAGCGACGTTCGCAGGATAGAGGGCTGGCGCGGTCTCTTCAAAGGCCTCGGACCCAACTTGAGCGGCGTCGTCCCCGCACGCGCCATAAACTTCTACACGTACGGCAATGGCAAGCGCGTAATCGCGGAGCAGTTTAACGGCGGCCAGGAATCGCCTCTGGTGCACCTCTGCGCGGCTGCGTGCGCCGGCATTGTTACGGGTACGGCCACGAACCCGATCTGGCTGGTTAAAACGCGACTACAGCTTGACAAGGCGACCGCGCGCGGCAGCCACGGCACGGGGAGACAGTACAAGAACAGTTTCGATTGCGTGAAGCAGGTGGTCCGCCAGGAGGGCATCAGGGGTCTCTACCGTGGGCTGTCGGCGAGCTACCTCGGCGTCACCGAGAGCACGCTGCAGTGGGTGCTCTACGAGCGGATGAAGGCCTACCTCGCCCGGCGGAAGGCCGACATCGTCGACGCTGGAAGGCCGATGACCACCTGGGACGAGTTCGTCGACACCGGCGGCAAGCTCGGCGCTGCCGGCGCCGCGAAGCTGTTCGCCGCCGCTCTCACATACCCCCATGAGGTCGTCCGCACGCGCATGCGACAGCGGCCCATGAACGGCGGCAGGCCAAAGTACACCGGCTTGATACACTGCTTCCGCACCATCTGGAAGGAAGAGGGAATCGTCTCCATGTACGGAGGACTGAGCCCCCACCTGGTGAACACCCATCCGATTGCATTGCCTAACGTTTGCCCTTGACTGACCGATAATCTACGCATCACAGCTCCGTGTGGTTCCGTCGGCGGCAATCATGTTCGGAATGTACGAGGCTATCCTGCGCCTACTGGGAGAAAAGGCATAGGGAGATTCTTCTACGCTGTCATCGTCGCCTGCTTCATCGCTTCTTTTCCTTTTTCAATCCGTTCCCGTCATTGCTTTTCCGTTCATAATTTACTCATCTCATGCCTGTGCCCGCCTTCTTGTATAACATCATCCATCTTTAACGACGGTTATCAGTGCTTCTTGGGGAAAAATTAGAAGGCTCAGGGGGAGAAGGAGGAGGAAGAGGAAGAGGAAGAGGAAAGGGAGGAGGAGGAGGAGGAGAGGAGGAGGGGGAGGAGGAGAGGAGGAGGGGGAGGGGAGGGGAGGAGAGGAGGAGAAGGGGGAGGCGGAGGAAGAAGAGGAGTATGCATTTTACTTCGGATCCGGCTTTATTAATCGGTTGGCTGGCCTACTTGTATACTAGAAATTCACATGGGTAACTGTTTGTTCATGAGGCGAGAATTCATCAAACACCCGTGTTCATCGCTCCGCAAATGGTGGAGGAACCAGACCGGTTGTGCTTGTGGTGTCCTCCGCCTCCTAGGTAACTCACACTACGAGCTCCACTGCCCCACTCGCTGCCAGGATGTTTTTGGTATTCGACGGCCGCTGGTACTGTAGACGGGTATGGTGGAAGAAAAGCGAAGCGCAATGGGGAAGAAACATCGTTGCCAGTATTGGACGAGCGTTGCTTTTTTTTGCTTGTTTATTCATACTCGCATGCAACTTATCTAGACTTGGCGGCGCACTCTTATCCAGGTAACCCGTCTGCTGTCCGCACGAGGCGGCACGTTACAAGCTCCCCTCCGCCCTCGGCCCTGCCCTGTCCCGAGAAGATGTAATGCGCACCAAAGAGATTACAAGGGAAAAGAGTCCGAACCAAAGGTAGGGCAAAGGAAATCATATCTCGCCCCCTGCTCCCCATCCGCAGATGCCATGAAGGAGGGCATGGGTAGGAACAGTGGTAGTTCCTCCCCAGCACTAGCCTTCCCACATCTGAAGTAGAGAGCAAGTCCAATGCCGCCTGGCTGCACCACTTGTCGGCAAGGATATCCCGGATCGTGGACCAGTGTTTCCTCCTTCCGCTCTTCTTCAGCACCTCTGCCCACGGTATCTTCTGCTGGACCTTCCACTCAACACACCTAGAAGAGGTGGTCCCTCGTCTGCTTGACATCGGCACCACCAGCGCGGGGCTGTGGGGTGGCTCTTTGCCCAGTGTAAGTACTGCCCGGTGAGGCAGTGGCCCATCTTCATCTGGTAGAACCTCGAGGTGAGCCTCTTGGTGCTTCCAGCGACCGTACCGTCCGACCTCTGGCTTCTCAGCATCCTGGATTCTTTTTGGACGTCCGGCCTCCCGTCAACTGCCGTGCCTCCGCCCACTTTTTCTCCGAGATCTCCCGCTTGAGGTGCACAGGGATCTGGGGAGCGGTATCACGCGCGCCCCCGGTCGGTCCGTGTAGCTGAGCCATTCGGCACCGCGGGCGTCTGGCTCCTCCGCCGCAATCTTTGCTCACTCGTCGGCCTTTTCGTTGCCAGCGATCCCCTTGTGCGCCGGGCACCATCAAATCTCGATGGTGATGGCCGGCCTGGCCCTTCGCAGCGTGGCGACGTGCTTCCTTGCCTGGAGCGCGTACTGCCGGCCGGGGCCCGGCTCCCCCGAGACCATCCGTCTGATGGCCGCCTGTGCATCGGCGAAGATCGTGACCCGTTCAGGAATCGTCTGTCTCCTCGATGCGGTCTCCAGCGCCTTGCGAGAGCGGCGCACTCTGCATCATAGGTCCCCTGGCTGTAGCCCATGTGAGTTTTGATGCCCACCCACGATTGGGCATTATTCCACACCACCGCATAACCAGCAGCCCCATCGCCCAGCCGCGACCCACCCGCGAACATGGTGAGCCCAGGCCGTACCTTCTCTGCCTCGGCCTCCGCCGCGGCTTCCTCCTCCTGTAGCAGCTCCGGGTCGAGGTTTCGGGCTCTTCCAGCAGAACAGTGCTCTCCGCCCTTCCGGCGTAGGCGAGGGCGTTCGTGAGCCTCCGTCTGGTCGCGGTCGGTGCTCCGACTATCTCCCGCACCTGGTCTCCCTGGCTAGTCGCCGGAGAGTTACCTAGTGTACCTAACCGTGATTCATCTGTAAAGACTCTGGATGCTACGCTCCCAACATACTAGATATTAAGTAAGCACTTGGGTGGACCACAGAATAAACAAAGTTGGTTGGATGCTTTCCTCCTTTTTGTTTTCTTTCTGTAGGATTCTGCGTTGGACGTTATTCCACTTCTGGATCCGGTAATTTAGTTCGAGGTTTTTGCTGTGCAGTTCCACCCGTCGTGACGCTACAGACAACACAGACGTATCCGGAGCACGAGGTGATAGGGTTTCCTCGGTTGCTGTGCACCACTAACCCCCAAAATCACAAACAATCACTAAATTTGCCAAGCTTTTTTGATACCACACCAAAACTTTCGCGCACTTAGGCTTCATGGACGTCATGATGTACGGTGAAGAACACAGCTCGACTGAGGCGGCCCAGGTAGCCGATGAGCGATCCGTCCGGCGAGCCGGGTAAGCCACTGACGAGCGCAAGGAACGAGGAAGTGAGCCAATGAGTGATCCGTCTGGTGAGCCATCGGGCAAGCCATTGATGAGCGGAAGATACGAGGATGTAAGCCAATGAGCGATCCGTCCGGCGAGCCACTGATGAGCGGAAGGAATGAGGAAGTAAGCCGATGAGCGATTCATCCGGCGAGCCGGGCAAGCTACTGACGAGCGGAAGGAACGAGGAACTAAGCCGATGAGCGCTCCGTCCGGCGAGCCGGGCAAGCCACTGATGAGCGGAAGGAACGAGGAAGTAAGCCGATAACCGATCCGTCCGGCGAGCCACCGACGAGCGGAAGAAACGAGGAAGTAAGCCGATGAGCGATCCGTCCGCCGAGCCGGGCAAGCCACGGACGAGCGGAGGACACGAGGAAGTAAGCCGAAGAGCGATCCGCCCGGAAAGCCGTCGGGCAAGCCACTGACGAGCGGAAGGAATGAGGAAGGAAGCCGAAGAGCGATCCGCCCGGCAAGCTGTCGGGCAAGCCATTGATGAGCGGAAGGAACGAGGAAGTAAGCAGACGAGCGATCCTCCCGGCAAGCCGTCGGGCAAGCCACTGACGAGAGAAAGGAACGAGGAAGTAAGGCGAAGAGCGATCCGTCCGGCAAGCCGTCGTGCAAGCCATTGACGAGCGGAAGGAATGAGGATGTAAGCCGACGTGCGATCCGTCCGGCAAGCAGTCGGGCAAGCCACTGGCGAGCGGAAGGAACGAGGAAGTAAGCCGATGAGCGCTCTGTCCAGCGAGCCAGGCAAGCCACTGATGAGCAGAAGGAACGAGAAAGTAAGCCATTGAGCGATCCGTCTGGCGAGCCGGGCAAGCCACTAGCGAGCGGAAGGAACGAGGAAGTAAGCCGATGAGTGATCCGTCCAGCGAGCCACTGACGAGCGGAAGAAAAGAGGAAGTTAGCCGACGAGCGATCCGTCCTAGGAACCGTCGGTCAAGCCACTGACGAACGGAAGGAACGAGGAAGTAAGCCGATGCGTGATCCATCCGGCGAGCCAGGCAAGCCACTGATGAGCGAACGGAAGAGGAAGTAAGCCGATGACCGATCGGTCTGGCGAGCGACTGACGAACGGAAGAAATGAGGAAGTAAGTCGATGAGTGATCCGTCTGGCGAGCCGGGCAAGCCACTGACAAGCGGAAGGAATGAGGAAGTAAGCCGATGAGCGCTCTGTCTGGCGAGCCGGGCAAGTCACGGAGGAGCGGAAGGAACAAGGAAGTAAGCTGATGAGCGATCCGTCCGGCGAGCCAGTGATGAGCGGAAGGAATGAGGAAGTAAGCCGATGAGCGAATCATCCGGCGAGCCAGGCAAGCTACTGATGAGCGGAAGGAACGAGGAAGTAAGCCGATGAGCGCACCGTCCAGCGAGCCGGGCAAGCCACTGACGAGCGGAAGAAATGAGGAAGTAAGCCGATGAGCGCTCTGTCCGGCGAGCCGGGCAAGCCACTGATGAGCGGATGGAAAGAGGAAGTAAGCCGATCAGCGATCCGTCCGGCGAGCCGCCGACGAGTGGAAGAAATGAGGAAGTAAGCCGACGAGCGATCCGTCCGGCAAGCCACTGACGAGCGGAATAAAAGAGGAAGTTAGCCGATGAGCGCTCGCTCCGGCGAGCTGGGCAAGCCACTGATGAGCGGAAGGAACGAGGAAGTAAGCCGATAAGCGATCCGTCTGGCGAGCCGGGTTAGCCACTGATGATCGGAAGATACGAGGAAGTAAGCCGATGAGCGATCCGTCCGGTGAGCCGGGCAAGCCACTGATGAGCAGAAGGAACGAGGAAGTAAGCCGATGAGCGATTCATCCGGCGAGCTGGGCAAGCCACTGACGAGCGGAAGGAACGAGGAAGTAAGCCGACGAGCGATCCGTCCGGCGAGCTGGGTAAGCCACTGACGAGCGGAAGGAACGAGCAAGTAAGCCGACGAGCGATCAATCCGACGAGCCGTCAGGCATGCCATTGATGAGCGGAAGGAATGACGAAGTAAGCTGACGAGCGATCCGTCTGGCAAGCCATTGATGAGCGGAATAAACGAGGAAGTAAGCCGACGAGCGATCCGTCCGGCGAGCTGGGTAAGCCACTGACGAGCGGAAGGAACGAGGAAGTAAGCCGATGAGCGATCCATCCGGTGAGCGGGGCAAGCCACTGATGAGCGGAAGGAACGAGGAAGTAAGCCGACGAGCGATCCATCCGACGAGCCATCAGGCATGCCATTGATGAGCGGAAGGAACGACGAAGTAAGCTGACGAGCGATCCGTCCGGCAAGCCATTGATGAGCGGAATAAACGAGGAAGTAAGCCGATGAGAGATCCGTCCGGCGAGCCGTGCAAGCCACTGACGAGCAGAAGGAACGAGGAAGTAAGCCGATGAGTGATCCGTCCGGCGAGCTGGGCAAGCCACTGACGAGCGGAATAACCGAGGAAGTAAGCTGACGAGCGATCCGTCTGGTGAGCTACTGACGAGCGGAATAAAAGAGGAAGTTAGCCGATGAGCGCTCCGTCAGGCGAGCCGGGCAAGCCACTGATGAGCGGAAGGAATGAGGAAGTAAGCTGACGAGCGCTCCGTCCGGCGAGCCGGGCAAGCCACTGGTAAGCGGAAGAAACGAGGAAGTAAGCCTACGAGCAGTCCGCCCGACGAACCGTCGGAAACGCGTATAGTGGCCAACTGTGTTGTTATTGAAATATTGAAGTAGATCGTGGTAACTCAAAAATACAAAAATTCGTTAACTCAATAACTTAAAAACTTGAAAGCGCAGAACCACTACCCACCCACAGTGAAATCGTAAAGAGAGGGAGCCACCGTAAACAGGCAAAAAATATTCTAATGAGATAAGATTGTCACAACCATTATAACCATGCTGTTCGCTGTAGGAAAATAATAAACAATCGGTACAATAAAAGAAAAAGCCAATGTTGCATAAGAAATCTCAAGAACAAATCTTACTGGAGTCTGTATTGAACAGATTCACCATAAGCTCGAGGATATGACAGTATCTCTCGAGCTGTAGGTTCTGCTATTTTTTTCCTGATCTCCGTGCTGGAAGAGATGATACATTCATTCGTGAAGACTTGGGCATTGAGGATTGTCGAGAGGGTGGACGTGGAGGAGAGCTCGTCATGTCGTTCCTTGACCGCTATTTTGCAGTAGGACACTATTAGAAAAGTGTTGCCTTATTTCTTTCTGGCTTTTACATACCTTTCTGTTGATAGCCACTGGTACTGTAGGGAGATCTGGTTCAGAGTCTAATATTGACAGAGAACTTGACAATTCGAGTGGAGGATTGGGTGTCGCTTGGCGGGATGGTGCTTCCAGGTCGGATCCTATTACCTCAATGTTGAAAGGCGATGGTGGCTCCGCTTCGGCAATGGAGTTGGACTCAAGCCCAAAATTTTCATAGGGAAGAAGCTCGCCATAATCATCCTGCCCATGGGGGGGGGCGGCGGGTGCCGGTCGAAGCGGGGCAACAAGACAGGGGGGGGGGGGGCGGCGGGTGCCGGTCGAAGCGGGGCAACGAGACAGTAACGGGGGCGGCACCTGCCGCCCCACCACATCCGTCCAAATCATATGAAGCGTGAGTTGAGGAATATCAACCGGAGGAGATACTGCTTTTGCTGAGTTACCACTGTTGGAAACAGTAACCTGGGGCATGGGAAAATATAAGTCGAGTAATTCC